>PJUK01000036.1_pt1 | contig 189603 bp, 175 predicted proteins | sample 1512211 | NCBI WGS metagenome assembly PJUK01 (sample SAMN08177668, study PRJNA422409) | Feces metagenome, whole genome shotgun sequencing project. | reverse complement strand
GCGGCGCTCGGAGCCGTAGGAGGCGCGTTCGCCGCCCCGGTCCCCGCCACGCGGCGCGTCATAGGAGGGACGCTGGCCCGGGCGGCCTTCGCGGCGCTCGGAGCCGTAGGAAGCGCGCTCGCCTCCGCGATCCCCGCCACGCGGGGCGTCATAGGAGGGACGCTGGCCCGGGCGGCCTTCGCGGCGCTCGGAACCGTAGGAGGCGCGCTCGCCGCCCCGGTCGCCGCCACGCGGCGCGTCATAGGAGGGGCGCTGGCCCGGGCGGCCTTCGCGGCGCTCGGAGCCGTAGGAGGCACGCTCGCCGCGGCTGTCGCCGCGCGGCGCGTCCGGGGCGCGGCGGCCTTCGGTGCGCTCGTCGCGCTCGCCGCCGGGGCGGGCCGGGCGGCCGCGTTCAACCGCCTGCCGGGCCTCGCCCTTGGGGCGCGAGAAAAAGCTCCGGCCGTCGCGCGCTTCGGAGGCTGCCCGCTGGGCGCCTGCGGGACGGGAACGCGGAGAGGGGGATTTAGTCATGGCGTATTCCAGTGGGGCGGAGGCATTCCGCCCGGTATAAACAGTTCAGGGCCGCTCAGGCGGCCGGCGACCAGGTGAACAGGCGCGAGGGATCGCCCTCGACGTTCACCCGGTGGTCGCTCGTCAGGGTAACCCGGCCTTCGGCCAGCCACCGCACCGCCGCCGGAAAGGCCCGGTGCTCCACCGCCAGCACGCGTTCGGCCAGGGCTTCGGGCGTGTCGCCCGCCAGGACGGGGACGCATCCCTGGGCAATGATGGGGCCGTGATCCAGGACGGGGGTCACGAAATGCACCGTGCAGCCGTGCACGCGCACGCCGGTGGCCAGCGCCTGGGCATGGGTATGCAGGCCCGGGAAGGCCGGCAGCAGGGACGGATGGATATTGACCAGCCGGCCCGCATAGTGATTGACGAAGCCCGGGGTCAGGACGCGCATGAAACCCGCCAGGATGACGTAATCCGGCTCGTAGCGGTCGATTTCGGCGGCCAGCGCGGCGTCGAACGCTTCGCGGCTGGCGTAGTCCTTGTGATACAGGGCGGCGGTCGGGATGCCCTGGTGGGCGGCCCACTCCAGGCCGCCGGCGTCCGGCCGGCTGGCGATGACGGCGGCGACGTCGGCCGGCCAGGACTGGTCGCGGCAGGCTTCGGCCAGGGCCCGCATGTTGCTGCCCCGGCCCGAGATCAGGATGACCAGGCGGCGCTTGGTGGTAGATGTTTCCGGCAAGATGAGGAATTCCAAGGGAAATCGGGCCCGTCCGCCCTTGCAGCCGCGCGCGCCCGAAAGGGCCTCGGCGCGCGACATGAAGGAATGGGAACAAACCCGGAATCCAAAATTGTAAACTCTCGCTCGTGAAACCATCGCTGCGCATCTACCGATCCCTGCCCCCGCCCGACGAACGCGCCCCGTGCGCGCTGACGATCGGCAACTTCGACGGCGTCCACCGCGGACACCAGGCCATGCTGGCGCGCGTCTGCCAGGTGGCGCGCGAACGCGCCCTGGCGCCCGCCGTCATGACCTTCGAGCCGCATCCGCGGGAATATTTCGCCACCCTGAACCAGCGCCCCGAACTGGCGCCCACCCGCATTTCCGGGCTGCGCGACAAACTGGCCGCGCTGGCGCGCTACGGCATCTCGCAGGTCGTGGTGGAGCGTTTCAACGCCCGCCTGGCCGAGATGTCGGCCAATGCCTTCATCGAGCAGCTGCTGGTGCAGGGCCTGCACGCGAAATGGCTGCTGGTGGGCGAGGATTTCCGCTTCGGCCACAAGCGCAGCGGAGACATCGACCTGCTGCGCGAAGCCGGCCTGCGCCATGGTTTCGAAGTGCAGACGCTGGCGGACGTGACCGACCGGCACGGCCACCGGATTTCCAGCTCCGAAGTCCGCACCGCGCTGGCGGTGGGCGACCTGGAGCGCGCCCGGCACCTGCTGGGCCACCCCTTTCACATCAGCGGCCACGTGATCCACGGCCAGAAGCTGGGCCGCACGCTGGGCTTTCCCACCATGAACCTGCGGGTGGCGGAGCGCTGCGCCGCGCGCTCCGGCATCTACGTGGTGCAGGTCCACGGCCTGGCCGAGCGCGCCCTGCCCGCCGTCGCCAGCCTGGGCGTGCGCCCCACGGTCGAGGACCGCGGCCGCGTGCTGCTCGAAGCGCACCTGCTCGACGAGACCCTCAACGCTTACGGTAAGCTCGTACGCGTCGAGTTCCTGCAAAAACTGCGGGACGAAGAAAAATTTCCTGACCTCCCTTCCCTGACTGCCGCCATCGCCGAAGACGCGCGAAACGCGCGCGCCTATTTTGCCGTTCATGGACTTTGAAGACGGGGCCGCAGACGCAAGCGCCCCGATTGCCGGCATGGAGCTTGCGCCCCTCCGCTTAATGTAGTAACGTACCTACAATCAATTCAAGCGGAGGTGCCGCTATGGTCATCACGACCCTATCCAGCCGAGAGCTGAACCAGGATGTCACCCGCGCGAAGAAAGCCGCAAAGAACGGTCCGGTATTCATCACCGACCGCGGCAGGCCCGCCCATGTGCTCTTGAGCATCGAGGACTACCAGCGGCTTACCAAGCAACGCCGCAATATTGCCGATTCGCTGGCAATGCCGAGCGCCGGGGACATCGAGTTCGAACCGCAGCCCATGACCATCGGCATTCGGTCCGCTGATTTCTCATGATGTACGTGCTCGATACCAACGTCGTATCGGAATTGCGCAAAGTCCGCCTCGGCAAGGCCGATCCCAACGTAGCGGCCTGGGCCGATAGCGTCGATGCCGCCGACCTTTTTGTGTCCGTGATCACCATCATGGAGCTGGAACTTGGCGTTTTTTCGGTTGAACGCAGGGACGCCGCCCAGGGGGCCCTGCTGCGCGCGTGGCTGGAACGGCATGTTCTGCCGGAGTTTTCCGGACGCACGCTGCCGATCGATACCGCCGTGGCGCAGCGCTGCGCCCGGTTGCATGCGCCCGACAAACGCGGCGAACGCGATGCGCTCATCGCGGCAACCGCGCTGGTACACGGCATGACGGTGGCGACGCGCAACGTGGCCGATTTCCAGCCCACGGGAGCGACTGTCCTCAACCCCTGGACGCCCATGGGATAAGCATCGGCCACCTGTATCAAAGCCCGCCGCGCCTGGCTTTGGCTCCGGATGTCCAGGCCTTGAGGTACAGGCTGTTCCGGTCTGCTAATCTATAGCGTTTCTCAGCCGGACGCAGGCTTTTGACGTCTCTGTCGCTCAACCCGACGACGCCCCGCCTGGGCGGCCCCGCCTGGGCGCTTCCGCCCCCCATCATTGATTAACAAGCAAAAACTTCAGAACCCGGTTGAACCAACCCAGACTCGCCCGGATTCACTCTGTTCTCATGGACTATAAAAAGACCCTCAACCTGCCCGATACCCCCTTCCCCATGCGGGGCGACCTCGCCCGCCGCGAGCCCGCCTGGATTTCGCAGTGGGAGGAGAACCACGTCTACCAGGCGATCCGCGCCGCCAGCCGCGGCCGTCCGCGCTTCGTGCTGCACGACGGCCCGCCCTACGCCAACGGCGACATCCACATCGGGCATGCGGTCAACAAGATCCTGAAGGACATCATCGTCAAGAGCCGCAACATGGCCGGCTACGACGCGCACTACGTGCCGGGCTGGGATTGCCACGGCATGCCGATCGAGATCCAGATCGAAAAGAAGTACGGCAAGCACCTGCCCGTGGCCGAAGTGCAGTCCAAGGCGCGCGCCTACGCGCTCGAACAAATCGACCGCCAGCGCAAGGACTTCAAGCGCCTGGGCGTGCTGGGCGAGTGGGATCGTCCCTACATGACGATGAACTTCAGCAATGAAGCCGACGAAATCCGCGCGCTGGGCCGCATCCTGGACAAGGGCTACGTGTTCCGCGGCCTGAAGCCCGTGAACTGGTGTTTCGACTGCGGCTCGGCGCTGGCCGAAGCCGAAGTGGAATACGCCGACCGCGTCGACCCGGCGGTGGACGTGGCCTTCCCGTTCGCCGACCGCTCGGCACTGGCCAAGGCCTTCGGCCTGGAATCGGTGGACGACGGCGCCATCGTCATCTGGACCACCACGCCCTGGACCATCCCGTCCAACCAGGCGCTGAACCTGCACCCCGAAATCGAATACGCGCTGGTGCGCGTGTCGCCGGCGCCCAAGTTCGGCCCGCTGCTGCTGATCGCCAAGGAACGCGTCGAAGACTGCCTGAAGGCCTGGGGCCTGGAAGGCGAGGTCATCGCCACCGCGCCGGGCGCCGCGCTCTCCGGCATCGAATTCCGCCACCCGCTGGCGCAGTTCAACGCTGCCTACGACCGCAAGGCGCCCATCTACCTGGGCGACTACGTGACGGCCGACTCCGGCACGGGCGTGGTGCACTCGGCGCCCGCCTACGGTATCGAAGACTTCATGTCGTGCAAGGAGCACGGCATGAAAGACACCGACTTCATCAGCCCCGTGATGGGCGACGGCAAGTACGCCGACAGCCTGGCGCTGTTCGGCGGCCTGTCCATCTGGGATGCCAATCCCAAGATCGTCGAGGCGCTGAAGGAAGCCGGCGCGCTGATGCACGTCGAGAAGCACAAGCACAGCTACATGCACTGCTGGCGCCACAAGACGCCGATCATCTACCGCGCCACCAGCCAGTGGTTCGCCGGCATGGACGTGGCCCCGAACGACGGCGGCCCGACCCTGCGCGAATCGGCGCTGGCCGGCATCGACGCCACGGCCTTCTATCCGGCCTGGGGCCGCGCCCGCCTGCACGCCATGATCGCCAACCGTCCGGATTGGACCCTATCGCGCCAGCGCCAGTGGGGCACGCCGATGGCCTTCTTCGTGCACAAGGAAACCGGCGAGCTGCATCCGCGCACCGGCGAATTGCTGGAGCAGGTGGCGCAGCGCGTCGAGAAAGGCGGCATCGAAGCCTGGCAAACGCTGGATCCGCGCGAACTGCTGGGCGACGAAGCCGACCAATACGAAAAGAACCGCGACACGCTGGACGTGTGGTTCGACTCCGGCTGCACCCACGCCACCGTGCTCGGCGGCAAGGACGGCGCGTTCGCCGGCTCGCACGGCGCCGAACTGGCCTGGCCGGCCGACCTGTACCTGGAAGGTTCCGACCAGCACCGCGGCTGGTTCCATTCCTCGCTGCTAACCGGCTGCATGCTCTACGGCCAGCCGCCCTACAAGGCCCTGCTGACGCACGGCTTCGTGGTGGACGGCCAGGGCCGCAAGATGAGCAAGTCGGTGGGCAACGTGATCGCCCCGCAAAAGGTGTCGGACTCGCTGGGCGCGGAAATCCTGCGCCTGTGGGTCGCCTCCACCGATTACTCGGGCGAGCTGTCCATCTCGGACGAGATCCTCAAGCGCGTGGTCGAAGGCTACCGCCGCATCCGCAACACGCTGCGCTTCCTGCTGGCCAACCTGGCCGACTTCGACGCCGTCTCGCAGGCCGTGCCCTACGGCGAGCTGTTCGAAATCGACCGCTACGCGCTGGCCATGACGGCCCAGATGCAGGCTGAAGTCCAGGCCAACTACGAACGCTACGATTTCCACCCGGCCGTCTCCCGCCTGCAGACCTTCTGCTCGGAAGACCTGGGCGCGTTCTACCTGGACATCCTGAAAGACCGCCTGTACACGTCCGCCGTGGACAGCCGCGCCCGCCGCTCGGCCCAGACCGCCCTGCTCGACATCACGCAGACGCTGCTCAAGCTGATGGCCCCGATCCTGTCGTTCACGGCCGAAGAGGCCTGGAAGGAACTGGTCGGCTCCGCGCTGAAGAACCAGGCCGACGCCGCCCGCGTCACCATCTTCACCGAGGTCTACCACGCGCTGCCGCCGTTCGCGGACGCGGACGCCTTGTCGGCCAAGTGGACGCGCCTGCGCGCCATCCGCGCCGAAGTCCAGCGCAAGCTGGAGGAAGTCCGCACGGCCGGCGACATCGGTTCGTCGCTGCAGGCCGAGGTGGATCTCTACGCCAACGGCGCCGACCGCGAACTGCTGGCCAGCCTGGGCGACGACCTGCGCTTCGTGCTGATCGTCTCGCGCGCCGCCGTGCACGCGGGCGAAGGCGAAACCCGCATCGAGGTCACGCCGTCCGCGCACAAGAAGTGCGAGCGCTGCTGGCACTGGCGCCTGGACGTGGGCCAGGACGCGGACCACCCCGAGATCTGCGGCCGCTGCGTGTCCAACCTGTTCGGCTCGGGCGAAGCCCGAGACAAGGCTTGAGCATGGCTCGCGCCTCCGAACGGGGAGCGGCCCCCGCCCGCGCCGCGCCGGCGCGCGTGGGGGGCTGGCTGGCGCTGGCGCTGGCCATCATCGTGCTGGACCAGCTGACCAAGATCTACTTCAACACCTCGTTCCAGTACGGCGAGCGCGTCAACGTGCTGCCGGTCTTCGACTTCACGCTGATGTACAACCGGGGCGCCGCGTTCAGCTTCCTGGCGTCCGAGGAAGGCTGGCAGCGCTGGCTGTTCACGGGCCTGGGCTGCGTGGCGGCGGTGGTCATCACCCTCATCCTGCGCCGTACCCATGGGCAGCCGCGCTTCAGCCTGGCGCTGACCCTGATCCTGGGCGGCGCCGTCGGCAACGTGATCGACCGCGTGGTCTATGGCCACGTGGTGGACTTCCTGCTGTTCTACTGGAACGACTCCTACTTTCCCGCCTTCAACCTGGCGGACGTGGGCATCACCTGCGGCGCCGTGCTGCTGGTGCTGGACGAGCTCCTGCGCAGCCGCAAGGCCAAGGCCTGAAAATGACCGACCGGGGCGCAATGCCCCGGTTTTTTTCCTTTTTTTCCCCGTGTTTTGTGCTGCTTGATGCCCCCTGAATGCATGGCGAACGGCGCGATGCCGCAATGCAGAATAAAATCACTGTCCATTCCACGTTTTCACGGCGCTGAACCCGCCGCCTCCCTCATGCTCGATCTCGCCCGCAAACGCATCGTCCTCGGCCTGACCGGGGGCATCGCCTGCTACAAAATCGCCGAGCTGGTGCGGCGCATGACCGAACAAGGCGCCACGGTCGACGTGGTGATGACCGAGGCGGCCACGCACTTCATCACCCCCGTCACCATGCAGGCCCTGTCGGGCCGGCCGGTGTTCGTGGACGCCTGGGATGCCCGCGTGCCCAACAACATGGCGCACATCGACCTGACCCGGGGCGCGGACGCCGTGCTGATCGCCCCCGCCAGCGCCGACTTCATGGCCAAGCTGGCGCACGGCATGGCCGACGACCTGCTCTCCACGCTTTGCCTGGCCCGCGCCTGTCCGCTGCTGGTGGCGCCCGCCATGAACCGCGAGATGTGGGCCAACCCGGCCACGCAGCGCAACGTCGAGCAACTGCGCGCCGACGGCATCAGCGTGCTGGGCCCCTCGGCCGGCGAACAGGCTTGCGGCGAAACCGGCGACGGCCGGATGCTGGAAGCGCACGAACTGCTGACCGACCTGATCGCCTTCTTCCAGCCCAAGCTGCTGGCCGGCCGCCACGTGCTGCTCACCGCCGGCCCCACCTCCGAGCCCGTGGACCCGGTGCGCGTGCTGAGCAACCGCTCGTCGGGCAAGACGGGCTACGCCCTGGCGCGCGCCGCGCGCGAGGCCGGCGCCCGCGTCACGCTGATTTCCGGCGCCACCTTCCTGCCGGTGCCGCGCGGCGTCACCGCGCTGTTCGTCACGACCGCGCGCCAGATGCACGACGCCGTCATGGCCAGCGCGGCCGACGCGGACATCTTCATCGCCGTGGCCGCCGTGGCGGACTGGCGCGTGAAAAACGTCAGCACGCAAAAGCTGAAGAAAACCAGCGAGGGCGGCGGCGCCCCCGTCATGGAATTCGAACCCAATCCCGACATCCTGGCCGAAGTCGCCAAGCTGGCCAACGGCCCCTGGTGCGTGGGCTTCGCCGCCGAAACCGAAAAGCTGGCCGAACACGCCGAGGCCAAGCGCGCGCGCAAGGGCATCCCCCTGCTCGTGGGCAACCTGGCGCACAAGGTCATGGACGCCGACACCACCGAGCTGGTGCTGTTCGACGAGCAAGGCGTGCATCCCCTGCCCGCCGCCGGCAAGCTGGACGCGGCGCGCCGCCTGATCGCCGAAATCGCGGCAAGGTACCCGGCGTAGGATGGGTGAAGCGCGGCAGTTCCTGGGCAAGAACTCAAGTATCCAACGCGCGTAACCCATGCGGCCGCAATAGACTGTTTTCCAGTCGATGCCAGGCACAACCTGCCCACGGCCGCATGGGTTTCGCGCGCTGGAGGGCGGGGTTCTTACTCAAGAACTCTCGCGCTCCACCCATCCTACGGCTGATGTTCGCCGCGTTCTGCAGGGCAGGCGTAGGATGGGTGAAGCGCGGCAATTCCTGGGCAAGAACTCAAGTATCCAACGCGCGTAACCCATGCTGCCGCAATCGGTTGTTCTCCAGCCGATGCCAGGCACAATCTGCCCATGGCCGCATGGGTTGCGCGCGCTGGAGGGCGGTTTTCTAGCTTAAGAACTCTCGCGCTCCACCCATCCTACAGGCTGATGTTCGCCGCCTTGACGATGTCGGCCCATTGCTGGCGGTCCTTTTCCAGGAACTGGCCGAACTGCTCGGGCGTCATGCCGGTGACCGGCTCGGAACCCAGGCCGGCCATCTTCTCGATCAGCGCGGGCTGCTTCAGCACGTCCTGCAGCGCGGCGTAGTAGGCGGCCAGCACGTCGGCGGGCAGGCCGGCCGGCGCGAACACGCCCTGCCAGGTGGGCATGTCGAAGCCCTTCAGGCCCTGCTCGTCCAGCGTGGGCACGTCGGGCAGCTGGGGGGCGCGCTTGAGCGAGGCGACGCCGATGGCCTTCACCTTGCCTTGCAACGCCAGCGGCGCGGCGGTGGAGATGTTGTCCATCGTCATCGCGATGTGGCCGCCCAGCAGGTCGGTGATGACGGGGGCCGCGCCGCGGTAGGCCGCATGCGGCACCTTCACGCCCAGCTTGTACAGCATGGTTTCCGCGATCAGGTGGTTGGAAATGCCCACGCCCGCCGTGCCGTAGGTGGCGCTCGGCGTCTTCTGGAAGTATTCCTTCAGTTCGGCGAGGTTGTTGGCCGGCACGTCCTTGTTCACGATGACCACGTTGGGCTGCACCGCGGCCAGCGTGATCGGGGTGAAGTCGGCGGGCTTGTAGTTCGTGCCCTTGGGATTCAGGACGTGGGTGATGGCCATGGAGCCGGCCGCGGCGATGCCGATGGTATAGCCGTCGGCGGACGACTGGCTCAGGCGATAGGCCATGATGTTGCCGCCGGCGCCGGCCAGGTTTTCGACGACGACGGGCTGGCCCAGGCGCTGCGACAGCGGCTCGGCCAAGAGGCGCGCCAGCGTGTCGGCCGAGCCGCCGGGCGCGAAGCCCACCAGCAGCCGCACGGGCTTGGAAGGCTTCCAGGCATCGGCGGCCAGGGCCGGCGTGGCCGCCAGGGCGGAAACGGCGAACAGAGCGCCAGCGGCGCGGTGCAAAGTACGGCTAATCATGAAAACACTCCCAATAATCGTTTGACGAAGATGACCTCGTCTCCTCTCGCCGCTCGCCCGCCCCGGCCGCGCCGGATTGCCAGGCGCGGCGGGGTCGCGGGATCGCTCCGGCGGCGTTATTCCAGTATCTGCGCGAGCGTGCGCGCCACCATGCGGTTCGACAGCAACACGGGGCGGCCCGCGGCCTGCGCCACGGCCGCGCGCATGCGCTCGGCATAGCCCATGCAATGCATGACGATCAGATCGCAGGACGCCAGCTCCCTGCCCGCCCGCGCGAAATTGCGCTCGGCCTGCCCGGGGTCTGCCTCGTAGGGCGAGGCATGGACGACCTGGCTTTCGCAAGACAGGGGCACCACCATGTGGAAGGCGTCGACCTGCGCCTCCAGCGGCACCACCAGCCCCACCTTGCGGCAATGCTCCGCCAGCCCGGCGACCAGGTGATCGACGACCTGCTGCGGCTCGACCACCAGGGTGCGCATCGGCGCGATGGCCGTGCCCGTGCACAGCGGCACCAGCGCGTCGTAGCCCGCGGCATCGGCCTGGGCCATGACTTCGGCCTGGGCCATGACTTCGGCCAGCCGGGCCTCGGCGGCGGCCGCGTCCAGTTCGATCTGCGATCCGTTGCGCAGCCGCGTGGCGTAGCGGTACTCGCCCGGGCGCGGCGCCATGGCGGCAAGCGCCGCCGCGTCCAGGCCGTCGAGCGCGCCGAACTCGTCGATGCGCACGCGCTCGCCCAGGAGCGGTGCCATCTCGGGCACCACGTCGCTGCGCGGCGATTGCCCGATGGTGAAGAACGCCACGCGCCGCCGCGGATGCGCGCTCATGCGGCGCCCCCGGGTTCGCGGCCCACGGTCTGCAGGTGCGCCATGGAACCGTAACGGGCCTGCAGCGCCGCCCATTCGGCGTCGTCCGAGAAGGTCATGGCGCCTTGCCCGAACAGCTTGGCGATCTCGATGCAGAAGCGCATGGCGACGTCGGCGTCGACCGCGTTGGTGACGCCGGTGGCGCAGCCCGGCACGGTCGTCTGCGCGGTCAGCGCCACGCCCACCACCGGGGCATCCGTGACGATCGCGGGCTGCATCAGCGAGTTCACGTGCCACAAGCCGTTTTCGTAGGGGGTGATGTCCTGCGTGGTCAGCGGCAGGGTTACGGGCAATTCGCCGCTCACCCAGCCCATCACGTCCAGCATGGTTTCCGGGATGCGCAGCAGATAGCCCTGCCTGGCCACGGGCGTCAGCGCCACGCCGCGCCTGTTGACGAGGCGGTTGCCGCGCGTGGTGTCCACCGACAGGATCGCGTCCATGCGCGGATCGACTTCGTGCGACATCATCTCGCGCATGGGGAACGGCGAACGCATCATCGGCACCGGATGGTGCGGGCGCGTGCCGGCGCGCGGGCAGATGTGCGTGCGGATGCGCACCGTCCCGGGCAGGACGTCGCCCTGCCGCGCCATGGCCATCAGCTTGAACGCCGCGGCGATGGCGACCACCGCGCCATCGCTGTCGGACACCAGGCCGGTGACGGCGGGGCGCGCGCCGATGCCGCCCAGGCGGCCGACGATGCCCAGTTGCGGCGCGGCCTCGTCTGCGCCCGGAATGACGATGGACAGAAACTCCGTGGCGGCGCCGTCGCGCTCAAGCCGGGTCACTTCCACTTCGCAGTTGCCGGCGTCGCGCAGCTGGCGGGCCACCGCCACGCCCGTCACGTGGGCCGAGGACAGGAGTTCGATGGTGTCGATGACCTGCTTCATGCCGGGATCTCCAGCAGGCCCGGACGGAAGGCGCGCGGCTCTTCCTGGCCCAGGAACAGCGGCGCGTCATGCGGCCCGATCAGGGTGATGCGTTCTGCGCGCACGCGCAGCCCGGCGCCTTCCGGCAGGCCCAGGACGGGCATCTCGGGGTTCAGCGCGCAGAACTCCGCCAGGCGCTGCGCGCGGGTCTCGCCGCGGTGTCCGGGCGGATGGGCATTGGTGTAGTGCGGATTGATCTGGAAAGACAGCAGGCCCAGCGCGTCGAAGCCTTCCGGGTCCGTGATGGGCATGTCGTTGGTGGTGCAGATGCTCGGGCAGGCCAGGTTCGATCCGGCGCTCCATCCCAGGTAGGCCGCGCCCTGGCGCACGCAGCGCGCCACGACGTCGAGCAGCCCCTGGCGGCGCAGTTGCCCCAGCAGGTTGAAGGTATTGCCGCCGCCCACGATGATGAGGGCGGCGCCTTCCAGGGCGGCCGCCGGATCCGCGGCGCGGTGCAGGCCCTGGATGTCCAGGCCGGTACCGGCCAGCGCAGATGCCACCAGCGCGGTGTAGTCGTCCCAACCGCGGGTCACGCCGGCAAAAGGCACGAAGACGGCGGACGCGCCTTGCGGCAGCGACGCGACCAGCTCGCGGATGTCGGGCAAGGCATGCGTCAGGTAGCCGGCATCGCTGCTGGAATTGCTGAGAAGCAGGAGATTCATCTAGGGATTTCCGTAAGGGAGGATGGAGATTCAGGCAAGCCAGTAGGGATCGTTCACTTCGCGCCCCAGCGCCCCCACCTGCTGCAGCACGGATTCGCGCAGCCGCGCGACGCGATCGGCGTCGGCCTGGAAGGACACGAAGGACAGGCACAGGCCGCGCAGCTCGCCCGTGGCGGGATCGCGCAGCGCGGCGGCCACCGCGCCGATGCCGGGCATGGCCTGGTCGATGGCGACGGCGCAACGGTCGGCGCGGATCCGCGCGACCAGGCGCGCCAGTTCGCCGACGGTGGCGGGGCAATCCCGCCCTTCGACGGACAGCGGCTGGTCCGCGTCGGCGCCGTAAAGCGCCTCGAATTCGGCTTCGCTCAGGCGCGACAGCAGCGCCCGGCCCATGGCCGTGCCCGAGGCGGCGCGGCGCGACCCCGGCGGCGACAGCACCTGGACCGGATGCGAGCCGTTGAGGCGTTGCAGCACCACGGTTTCACGCTGGTTCAGGGTGGAAAGATAGGCGGTGAGGCCGCTGTCGTCCGACAGGCGGGCGAGCACCACGCGACAGGCGTCATCGAGCGGGGTCGCGGCCATGCCGACGCGCGCCACCCGGGCCAGCAACGCGCCCGGCCGGTAGCGGCGCGTGGCGGCATCCTGGTCCAGCAGGCCGTAGTTCAGCATCTGGTTGAGCAGGCGCGACGCGCTGCTCTTGGGCAGCGCCAGGCGCGCCGCCACGTCCGTGAAGCTCAGCTCCGTGGCCCCGTCCGCGTACAGCCCCAGCACGCGCTGCACGCCATCCAATATGCTCATATTAAGTTCCAAAAAAAGGAACTAAGGTTCCTTAATAAAGAACAAGAATAATGCAGGCGTTGAAGCAGGGTCAAGATGTGCCCGTGGCGCAAGCCAGCGCAAGCAACAGGACGATGGGGACGATGAGAGGGGGGGTCGGCTTCGCCGCGGCAGGCGGAAAGGAAGCGCCGGGCCGCGTTCAGCCCTGCGCGGCCTGCGTCTTCTGCGGGATATCGCTGAACAGCTTGATGAGGTCGACGTCGCGGCTCACGCCCAGCTTGCGCATGGCGCTGCGCTTCTGGGTGCTGACGGTCTGGACGCTGCGATGCAGGCGCTCGGCGATTTCGGTGATGGTGCCGCCCGCGCAGAACAGCCGCACGATCTCGGCCTCGCGGGGCGTGAGCCTGTCGGTTTCGGCCACCATCATGGTTTCCAGCAGCATGTCCTTGATGAGCGGCGAGTAGTACCGGCGGCCGCCGTGCGCGGCATAGACGCCGTCGACCAGCCGCGACATCGAATCCGATTTGCTGACCACGGCCTTGACCCCGTGCTTGACGATCGCAAGCAGAAGCGCGGGATTGTCGACCATCGTGTAGAGCACCACGCGCAGGTCGAGCCAGCGGCGGCGCAGATGGGAGATCAGCACCAGGCCATCGCCATGGCTGCCGCCGGGCATCGCGTAGTCCAGCACGAGCACGTCGCAGGAATTCCTGTCCAGCAGGGCGATCAGTTCGGTGGAGTCGGTTGCCTGTCCGACGAGACGTATCGCGGGGTTGCGCTCCAGTTCGGAAGCCAGGCCCCGCAGCACCACAGGATGATCGTCTGCAATCGCCACACGTATGCTGAGATCGGACACCTTCACTCCCACAGATCGGACGCCAGGAAGCAAGCGCCTTGTTTTGCACTGCCTGCCTTGGCCATGCCTGCAGGAAATTCTAAACGACAGTCCCGGCCGGAAACGGCTCAAAACAGCCTGCCCGACGGCGCCGCGCAACGCGGCCGCGAGCGGAAAAAAAGCCTTCGGGCGAGCCGCAAGCGCAACGCCGGCAAGGGATGCGGCGCCGCCGGGGCAGGCGCGCTTCCAGCGATCCATGCTTCTACGTTTTAGGAATACTTGCTGCGTTAATTCGGACAATTACTAAATCTTCCGTTCACCTCGCTACCTATAGTTTGTGGGTCCGACACCCAGCTTAACAACCGGCGCGGGCAGGTCCCGTTTGCCCGGAAAAAATAGGATCCGTCCACGCGGACGGCAGCGAGTTCATGTTGTTTCGCCCTCTTGCCGCGACGCGTTCCGCACCGCATCCCGTCACCCCCGCAGCGCCGCTTCCCCCGCCCTTCCAGCCGGCCCGGCGCCGCCTGCGCGCCGGCCTGGCCTGCCTGCTGCTGTGCGCCGGGCAGCCCGCGGTCCGCGCCCAGATTCCCGACGCGGGCCGGTCGATGCGCAATATCGAGAACACGATGCCGGCCGCCTCGCCGCGGCCCTCGCGCCCGATGCTGGACGATTCCGCCACGCCGCCCGCCTCCCCCTCGGCCACCGGCGACCGCGGCGGCTCCCTCCTGCGTCTGCGCCGATTCATCCTGACCGGCAACCGCCTCTACGACGAGGCGGCGCTGCAGGCCTTGCTGGCGGACCTCATCGGCACCGAACAAGACCTGGACGGCCTGCGCGCCGCGGCCGACCGCATCACCCGCTACTACCAGGACCGCGGCTACCTGCTGGCGCGAGCCTACCTGCCGCCCCAGGAAATCGAAGACGGCGTGGTGACGATCGCCGTGCAGGAAGGCGTGTATGACGACATCACGCTCGACAACCGCTCCCGCGTCGACGACGCGGTGCTGCGCCGGGGGCTGTCGGCCCTGAAGGCCGGCGACGCGGTGCACATCGACCGCCTGGAAAGCCGCCTGCAAGCCCTGAACGAGCTGCCCGGCGCCGCGGTGCAGGGCACGCTGCGCCCCGGCGCCGCGCCAGGATCGACCACGCTGCGCGTCGACGCCGCGCCCACGCCGCTGGCAACCGGCAGCATCGAGGCCGACAACTTCGGCGGCTACTACACCGGCGAATACCGCCTGAGCGGCAACCTGGACATCGACAGCCCCTTGCGCCTGGGAGACCAGCTCGGCCTGCGCCTCCTGGCCAGCGACGGGCGCCAGCGCTACTACCAGGCGGCCTATCGCGTGCCCGTGGGGCCCGCGCTGACCCGCCTGGGCATGAACGTGTCGCACATGCGCTATGCGCTGGGCCGCGAGTTCGACATCCTGGAGGCGCACGGGACCGCGCGCACCACGGGCTTTTTCGTCGAGCAGCCCCTGGTCTACGGACGCCAGTTCCAGCTGCGCGCGCAACTGACATACGAAGACAAGCGCCTGAGCGACGCGATGGACGTGTTTTCCGTCCGCGACGGCAAGCGCGTGCAAATCGCCACCGCCTCCCTGACGGCCAGCGGCGAAGACGGGCTGTTCGGCGGCGGACGCAGCGCCGCGCTCCTGTCCTACGGATGGGGATCGCTGCGGCTGGACAGCGCGCGCCTGCGCGCCGTCGACCAGGCCTATACGCAAAGCGCGGGCGGCTTCGGCAAGGCCAACCTGACGCTGCTGCGCCAGCAGAACCTGCCCGGGCCTTTCACGCTGTACGCCCAGGTCAACGGCCAGCTGGCCACCCGGAACCTGGACGGCTCCGAGGAATTCAGCCTGGGCGGCCCCTATGGCGTGCGCGCCTTCGCCAATGGCGAGGCCAGCGGCGACCAGGGCTGGCAGGCCACCGCGGAGCTGCGCTATCTGCCCATGCCGGGCCTGCAATTGGCCGCATTCGCCGACGCCGGCCGCGTCACCGTGAACCGGCGCCCCTGGAACGACGCCCGCAACACCCGGCGGCTGTCCGCCGCCGGGCTGAGCCTGACCCAATCCGGCCCGCGGCACCAGGTGATGGCGGCCATGGCCTGGCCCATCCAGAAAGAAGACGAACACAGCGGCCCACGGGCAGAACCGCGATTCTGGCTGCGCGCCACGCGGTACTTCTGACCGGCCGTTCCCGAGTGCTGTCGCACCGCGCCCGGCCATGCCGGGCGCGTTCTCCAACCCTAAGGAAAGACATGAACAAGACCCATGCAGTGATATGGAACGCCAGCAAGGCATGCTGGACCGTGGCCAGCGAATGCGCCCGCCGGCGCGGCAAGTCCGGCGTAACGGGCGCCCGCCTGGTCGCCGCGGCGCTGGCCGCGGCGGGCCTGACGGCGCTGGCGCCGTCCGCGCTTGCGGGCCCGACGGGCGGCACGGTCGCCCGCGGCAGCGCCACCGTCTGGCAAAACGCCACGGACACAATCATCAACCAAGCCTCGTCGAAGGCCGTGATCAATTGGACGTCCTTCGACGTCAAGGGCAATGAACGCGTGACGTTCAACCAGCTGAGCCCGAACGACATGACGTTGAACTACATCAATGGCGGAGGGCCCCAGAGCCAGATCCGCGGCTCCATCAACGCGCTGGGCAAGGTGTTCCTGGTGAACCCGAACGGCGTCGTGTTCGGCGCCGGCGCGCAGGTCAACGTGGGCGGCCTGGTCGCGTCCGCCCGGGCCATCGACCCCGACGCCTTCATGAACAACGTCAACGGCGTGTTCGCGTTCGACGCGGGCCCCGTTTCCAACGGCCGGGTCGAGAACTACGGCGCCATCCGCGCCTCGGCGGGCGGCGAGATCGCGCTGCTGGGCGCGCAAGCCGTCAACTACGGCGCGCTGCAGGCCGACGGCGGCTCGGTCGCGCTGGGCGCCGGCCAGGCGTTCACGCTGCGCATGGGCAACGGGCCGCTCAACCTGGAAATCAGCGCCCCGTCCGCCTATGCCCTGGCCAGCAACGCCGGCACGATCCGGGCCAACGGCGGCCAGGTGGCCTTGCTGGCCCGCCATTCGGGGCCAGCCAGCCCGTATGAAACCGTGGTCAACAACAGCGGCGTCATCGAAGCCAAGACGCTGAACAACCGCAGCGGCAAGATCGTGCTCGACGGCGGCGACCGCGGGCTGGTGCAAGCGGGCGGCAGCCTGAACGCCAGCGCCCTGACCTCCTACGGCAACGGCGGCACCGTGGACATCGCCGGCGAACGCGTGGCCGTGCGCCTGGCCACCGAGGTCGACACCCGCGCCAGCAGCGGCGCCACCGGCACGTTCCGCATCCGCAGCGCGGCCGTGAATGTCGAAAGCTCGGCCGCGGCGGCCCTGCCCACGATCCACGCCGATACGCTGATGCGCAATCTCGCCACCACCAACGTCGAGCTGCGCAGCACCGCCGGCGACGTGGCGGTGAACGCGCCGATCACGTGGGCCAGCGGCAACGCGCTCACGCTGGACGCGCGGCACGGCGGCGCCGGCAAGGTCGCCGTCAACGGCGCGCTGACCGTCACCGGCAGCCAGGCCGCGCTCAATCTGGCCGCCGACGAACGCATCGACATCAACGACAAGATCACGCTCAGCGGCCTCTCCAACCGCCTCTCCCTCGACACCTCCAGGCCTGCCCCCAACGCCGGCCCGCACATGGCGCCCACCGCCAACTACGTGCTGGGCGGCGCGCCCGGCCAGGCCGTGATCACGCTGTCCGGCACCAACGCCGGCTTCGCCTCCAACGGCGTGCATTACACGGTCATCCAGAACCTGGCGCAGATGCAGGCCGTCAACAACAACCTCTACGGCTACTACGTGCTGGGCATGGATCTGCGCGGTTCGGGCACGTTCCAGTCCATCGGCGGCCAGCGCGGCGTGTTCAACGGCAGCTTCGAAGGCCTGGGCCATAAGCTCAGCAACTTCAGCGTCAGCGGCAGCGGCGCCAACGCCGGCCTGTTCGCGGCCTCGGCCGGCGTGATCCGCGACCTCAACCTGGACGCCATCGGCGTCAGTTCCGGCCAGCCCAACCTGGGGCCCATGTCCATCGGCACCCTGGTGGGTTACAACACCGGCCGCATCGCCAACGTCAAGGTGTCCAACACCACGCTGTACGGCAACGGCTACTACGCCAACGCCACCGGCGGCCTGGTGGGCACCAACCAGGGCGGCACGATCGACAATTCCAGCTTCTCCGGCCGCGTCTACGGCGGCGCGCAGACCTATGCGCTGGGCGGGCTGGTCGGCGTCAACATGGGCAGCATTCCCCGCAACGAAGGCATCATCACGAACAGCCGCAGCGAAGGCATCGTCAGCGGCTCGCTGCTGCGCCACGACGCCGGCGGGATCGGCGGGCTGGCCGGCGCCAACCTCGGCGGGCGGATCTCGGACTCGCTCACCACGGCCGCCGTCACGGCCAGCAGCGCGTACGTGAACACCGGCGGCGCCGTGGGCCTGAACCAGGACGGACTCATCGAGCGCGTGAGCAGCGCCGGCGCGGTTTCCGGCAACGCCCAAGCCAGCGTCGGCGGGCTGGTCGGCAAGAGCCTCGGCGACACCAGCGCGATCGTCGGCGGCACCAGCACCGGCCGCGTTTCCAGCGGCGCCGGCAGCCATACCGGCGGGCTGGTCGGCGAGAACACCGGCTCGATCCGCCAGTCCGAAGCCTCCGGCGAAGTCGTCGCGTACAACGGCGCCTCCACCGGCGGCCTGGTCGGCCTGAACGGCACCGGCGGCGCGCTGGCCGACGTGAAGGCCGGCGGTATCGTGCGCGACACGGGCACGGCGTCGAGCATCGGCGGCCTGGTGGGCGCCAACGGCCTCGGCGCGTCCATCGACAACGGCGAAGCCAGCGGCGCGCTGGTCAGCGCGGCCTACAGCAACGCCAACACCCGCGCGGGCGGCCTGGCGGGCCATAACAGCGGCACGATCGCCTACAGCACCTCGCGCGTGCTGGACGTCAGGGCCGGCAACAACGCGTCGGTGGGCGGGCTGGTCGGCGTCAACCTGCGCCAGGGCGTAATCCTGGCCTCGGGCTCGACCAGCCGCGCGCAGGGCGGCGCCTACAGCAATGTGGGCGGCGTCGCCGGGGAAAACGCGGGCACCATCAACACCGGCATGGCATGGGGCAGCGTCGCCGGCGGCAACTACTCGAACCTGGGCGGCATCGCGGGCGTGAACCACGCGAACGCCCAGATCGAGCATTCCACCGCCAGCGGCCCGGTGATCGGCGCGTACAACTGCTCGGTCAACGGCAGCTACTGCTATACCTCCACCGGCGCGACGCTGGGCGGCCTGGCCGGCGTCAACTTCGGCGCGATCAACTACTCCATCGCCGCCAGCAAGATCGACTACCGCAACAACGCGGGCCAAATCTACGGCGGGCTGGTCGGCGCCAACTACGGCGTCATGCAGGGCAACTTCGCGCAAGGCCAGGCCACGCTGGTGCCGCCAGCGGGCATCAACTATGGGGTGATCGATCCGCCCTATTACTACTTCTAACGGGAGGAAGCCGCGGGGGGGCGGTTCCCCCCGCAAGGACGTGAAAAAGCCCGGCGCCAAAGCGCCGGGCTTTTCCGTATCGCCGATCCGCGCGGATCAGTCGTAGCGTACCTGGAAGCGCACGCTGGAATTCGCCGGGCCGGGGCGAACGCCCGGCTGCCCCGGCGTGTCGTGGTCCGTGCGCTGATAGTGCGCCTCCAGGTTGAAATCGGCGGTTGCCCCCTGGACGGCAGGCGAGCCGGAAAAGGGGTAGAAGGTCAGGTCCCCCGCGCCGGCGCCGATGGCCAAAGGCGTGGTTTCGCCCTGCCTGGTCAGCACGATGCCCACGTTGCGGGCCCCGCCCGGGTCGACCTTCAAGGCCGGCACGCCGGGCACCCGCCCCTGCGCCCCCGCATAGAGCGCCAGCTTGGGCCTGGCGCCCGCCGCGCAATCGCTGAGCGAAATGGAAAACGGCACGGCGCCGGCGCGCGCGCCCGGACGGGGGAAGCTCCCCAATCCCACGAGGCCCATCACCACCTCGCGCCCGTACCCCACATAGCGGGCATCCACATTGCACACGGCCGTGACGAGAGGAGGCTGCGTCCCGACGGTGATCAGTTCGTCGATGCTGAACCATGCGTCGGAGCGGCATACTACTGCTGAACCCGGAAGCCGCCCGGTCTCATTCGCAATATCGGCGCCGATGGCGGGCTGGGAAGCCATCTGCACCATTCTCAGCCGCATCTGCGAGGCGGGAAAATTGGGATCCTGCCCGGTGACCTGATGAGCTCCCGACGGCACCGTTCCGGTCACGACCAGCTCCACAATGACGTGAGATCCCATGCTATCGAGCTTGGGATACACAAATTCTGTCTCCAGCGACTGGCTTCTATAGGCCCTGACGGCCGCCGATTCGAACTTGAGCTCCCACGCATCGCCCAGCTTGACGCGCAAACCGATACCGGGAACGTTGGTGGGCACAATGGAGTTCCCCGTCGGAGGCGGACCGCTCCAATATCCGCCATGCACCAGCCGAGCATCGGAACCCGTCTGCTCTATCGAATACCTGTACTGCGAGGAAATCGCTATCGCGCGCCGGGCCAGCACGGTGCCCACCGGCACGCCGGCGCCGATATTGCCTACCTGCGGCGGGTTCCAGGGGCCGCCTGCGGTCACACCTTCAGCAAGACTCTGTATTTTGCAATCCTGCACCGGCCTGGACACAGTGGCTGCCTCGCCCGGCACGGCCAGGCAAACCGCCAAGGCCGCGCCCGCCAGCGCCTGGCCGCAGGGCCCGCCCAGCGCTGCCCGCGCAACGGGCAAACGTAAGTCGAACATGGGTTTTCTCCTAGAAAACGCGCGGACGCGGACGTCCGCAAGCGAAGTGTCAAGAACCGGCGGCCATCGCCCGGGCGCTGCCCGCCGCCGCCAGCCCCAGGTCGTCCACGGCTTCGTAGTCCAGCGTGAGCTCCCCAGCGGCGCGCGGCAGCGGCCCCGGCCAGGAAAGGCGCGCCGACCCGTAGGGCGGCACGGTCACGCCTTCCAGGCCCGCATCCCGCGCGCCGCGCACGCGCAGCGTCCTCAGGGTTACGCTGTAGGGGGTCGGGTTTTCCGCCGCCAGCGCCGAAGCGGCCGCGTCGTAGGTCCAGCGCAATTCGCCCGGCGCCTTGCGCGGGTCGCCCGCCAGGCCTTTGGGCCGGAACAGCAGCTTCATCGACAGACCGATCTGCAGCTTGAGCCCGTCGCGGCGATCGCCCGCCTCGGGCACGTCCATGAAGTTGATCCAGAACTGCGACTCGCGGTCCTGGGGCAGCGGCTCGCCGGTATAGCGCAGCTGGACCGCCTTGCGTTCGCCGGGGTCCAGCCGGAACAGCGGCGGTATCGGCGTGAAGGGCACCCGCAAGCGGGCGAGGTCGTCCTGGGCCTCGCCCTGGTCCAGCCAGATCTGCACCAGGATGGGCGCGCTGCCCGGATTGCCGACACGCAGCGTGATGGCCTTTTCCTGCGCCGGATAGACGAAGCGCGTGCCGTCCACGGAAAGATCGGCGCGCGCCCCGCCGGCGCTTGCCGCCAGCGCGGCGAATGCGCATGCCCGCGCCAGCCGGCGCGCGCGGCTCATGGCAACAACCCCGCCACGGGCGAACCGACGGCCGGCGGCGGCGGCTCGGGTTCGGGCTCGCAAACCGCGTCCAGCATGTCGAACCCGTCCTGCCGCCCCTGGCGCGGCGGCAGGCGATAGCCGACGCGGCAACGCTGCGCGGCGTCCGGCCCCCACTGCACGCGGATTTCGCCCTGGTCTTCGCGCACCCGCATGACGATGCGGCTGCCCTGCCCGACCGCGCCCACGGATTCGCCGCTGGCAAGGTCGAAGACCTCGGCGCCGAACGGCAGCACGCCGCCATCGGGCTGCCGCACGCTGACCAGCACCGGCCGGGCGCGGCGGGTGGGATAGTCCAGCACCACCACGGCGCCGGCGCGCGGCGCCACGCTGCGGGAACTGGCCAGCAATTCCACGTCGTCGGCCATGTCCGCGGGGTCGAGCTCCACGGTGTTCAGGCGGTACGGCGCCAGGTTGGCGACCAGGCCGTAGCCGCGGCCGTCCACGCGGCTGCCGCGGTCCGTGCCGACGCGGGCATCCTCGGCGTCGGGCGCGCGCACCAGGCCGACGGTCTCGCCCAGCGACGACGACAAGGTCAACCCGCCCGCGTGGGCCAGCACGTTGCCTTGGGCCCGCATTCCGGCCTGGCGGTAGCCCGCGCCTTGCGACACGCTGGCGCCCACGCTGGCCGCGGAGGCGCTGTAATCCAGGCTGCCGCTGGCGGTGGAGGTGTCCATGCGGCTGTTGCGGGACGCCGACAGCGAATAGTTCAGCCTGCCGGTGTCCCCCAACGCCCCCGAGACCGCCGCGGCGGTGTCGGTGCCCGAGACGCTGTTGTGGCTGGTATAGCTGCTGAACATCGGCGCGGTCGCCGACGAGCCGCTGCCCAGCGGGATGGACAGATTGAGGGCCACGACGGTGCTGCGCGCGCGGTCCGGCGTGTACAGCCCGCCGCCCGGGGAAAGGGCATGCACGCGCTGCAGGCTCAACGCGTAGGACACCGGGCCCCAGCGGCTGCGATAGCCGGCGCTGTAGTTGAACGCGCTGCCCGGGCGGTTCCAGTACTGCAGCGCCGAGCCATTCAGGTACATCGAGCCATATCCGCCCAGATCCTGGTTGACGTAGGTGTCGAGCCGGTTGCGCAGCCTGCCCAGGTCCCCGTAGCCGCCGATATGCGGGGCGTCGCGCAGCGCGATGGCCTCGTTCAGCCCCACGAACCCGCTGGTCGAATAGCGGTACGCGAGCAGTGAAAAACTGGTGCCGGAATTGGGCAGGTTCTTGCTGTAGGAGAAGCGGTAGCTGGCGCCGGACGTCCGCCCCCCGGGCAGGTTGGCGCGGGCGATCGTGGCGTCGCCCGAGAACGCTCCGATCCGCGTGTTCAATGCGGCGCCGGCCAAGGCCGAACTGTAGTAGTCGCTGAAGGCCAGGCCGCCATAGCCGGTGACCAGATCGCTCAGCCCCGAGCGCACCACGCCTTCGAACACGCGCTGGCCGCTGCCGCGGTAGCCCGACGCCATGGCCTGCCCCACCGACACCGAATAGCGCGTTTCTCCCGGGCGCAGCAGATCCACGGCGGTGGCGAACGGCACGATGAAGCTTGAGGCCTGGCCGTCGGCTTCGGTGACCCGCACCGTAAGGTCCCCTCCATAGCTGGCGGCGCTCAGGTCCTCGATCGCGAACGGGCCGGGCGCCACCGTCGTTTCGTAGACCAGAAACCCGCGCTGGTAGACGCTCACCGCGGCATTGGTCCGGGCCGTGCCGCGGATCGTGGGAACGTAGCCGCGCCGGTCGTCGGGCAGCATGCGCTCGTCGCTGCTGAGCCTCACGCCGCGAAACGAGATCGCGTCGAAATAGCGCCCGTCCGTCGAGGTCTCCCCGAGCAGAAGCTGGGAGCGCCAGGCGGGCAGGTCCCGCATGGCGTACAACTGGCCTCGCTGGTAGGTGGCTTTCTCGCGGGACGACCAGCGCGCGTAGCCGTCATGCCGCAGGCGCCAGGCGCCGGCGTTCAGCCCTCCCCTCAGGTTCAGGTAGCCCTGGTTGCGGCGCCGTCCGTTCGTTTCCTGCGTATAGAGGTTGGCTATGTAGCCCAGCCGCGCCGCCGCGACGCCGCGGTCCCAGTGGGCCGGGTCCACGTAGTTGCCGGCACGGCCCGAATCGAGGTAATACGCCGGCACGGTCAGGGACAGGATCTGCTCGGCCATGTCGAACTTCACCTGCGCGCCGGGCACGTAGCTGGCGAGGCCGTCGCAGGCCGGCACGTCGCCCAGTTCCCGCTCGCCGCGCCCCGCGGCATTGCGGCCGATCTTGCCCACATCGATGCCGACGCTGCGCAGCAATTCTGCCGTATAGCAAGGCTGCGCCCCTTCCGGCCCGGCACCGCGGAAATCCATGGCCAGCGCGCCGCGCCATCGCCCGTTCACATGCACGTCGACGCGGTACTGGCCGGGCGACACGATGTTGGGGCGTTCGAAACGGGAGAGGTCTATCTGTTCGTCGCCGACGCCGCGAACCAGCATCTTCACGTCAAAACGCGCGGGGGCCTGCTGTTCGCCGTCAGCCCCGGCTGGCGCCATCAGCGCCGACAAGAGGATGCCCGGCAGCCAGGCAGCCTTCCGTCTTCTTTGCGCGCACGAGTGCCCCGGACGCGCGCTAGCCTGCGTCGACCAACACATCGTTTCGAATCCCAGATGAAAAGAATGAATAAAGGCCCGGCCCGCGGGCCGTCAAGGCGCCAGCAATGGGCTGTCGAACGCCTGCGTGCCGCCGTAATCGTTGATGACCGTGAAATGCACCGCGGCCTGGTTCGCGGCGGCCTGCGTCCCCGCGGGAAGGTTGAAGCGCTCCTTGCCGTAGGGCGCCACCATGCCGCTGCCCGCGCCGATGGGGCGGCCGCCCTTGGCCGCCACTTCTACCGACAGCAACGACACGTAATAGGGCGTCGGGTTGTGCACCTCGACCGATCCGCCGCCGGCGACGGCCGACCACCGCAGGCTGGCCGGCGCGTTCTCCACGCGGCCCGGCAGGCCCGGCGGGCGGAAGAACAGCTTGATCCGGGTGCGGAATTTCAGGCCGACGACGTTTTCCTTGCCGCTGCTGGGCGGCGTTTCCAGCGCATTGAAATAAAAAACGGACTCCCGGTCGGACGGCAGGGGATGGCGGGTGTAGAACAGCCGCAGCACCCCGCTGGATGCCGGCTCGATCCGGGTCACCGCCGGCGACACCAGGAACGGCACGACCAGCGTGTCGGGCGAGGCGTTCGGCCTGCCGTCGTCCAGCCAGGACTGCACCAGCAGCGGTTCGTCGCCAGCGTTGCGGACCCGGATGGAGACATCCTTGGCATCGCCTGGAAACACGATGCGCGTGCCTTCCAGGACCAGGGCCGCCCGCGCCATGCCGGCGCCGGCGGCCCATGCCACGACGCCCATGGCCAGCAAACGAATAACGGTACGCACCATGGGCGTCATGCCATCGGCTCCTGTTGCCTTCGGATTACTGGTAGGCGACGAGGAAGCCGATATCGGAACCCGCGCTGCCATTGGTGATGGTGCTATTCACCTTGATGTAGGCGGCCAAGAATTCCAGCTTGCCGCCAAACGTGGGAGTCGTCGCGTGGGTCGGATCGAAGTCGATCTTCTGCACATCGGCCTCGGCGTGGCCCAGGTTGACCTTGTGGGTCTTGCTGTTGCCGTTGTTCCAGATGCCGATTTCCAAGCCGGTCGCCGGCAGCGTGGTGTTGATCAGCAGGTTGCCGCTGGCCCGGTTGATGTGTGCGGCGACCTGGTCGAACGCAATGGCGGCCGAGCCCTTGAAGTCGCAATCGGTCAGCTCGATGGTGAAGGGCTTTTCGCTGGCGGCCACCTTGGCGTTCAGCGCCGTGGAGGCCAAGTCGGCCACCTTGTAGGTCCCGAGATCCACGCTCTTGATGTTGCCGAGACCGGCGGCCTGGCCGTTGACCTTGCACGTCCCGGGCGAGACCTTGCCCGTGAAGCGGATCTGGCCGTCGAACGCCTGGGCATGGGAAGCGGCGGGCGCCAGGGCGGCGAGCAACGCGCCGGAGGAAAGAAGGGATGCGAGGAGACTGCGTTTCATGTTGCGATTCCTGAGTTGGAGTTGAGCGGCCCCCGCTTGCCGATGCAGGCCGGGCCGCAAGTCCGCAGCACGCTGGCGGAAGGTCCGGACTGCCGGGTGCCACGGCCCCGGAATACGCCCACGGCATGCGCGCCATGTGCGAATTCCAGCGGTATGGACACTGTATGGATCGACCGCACTCAGGTATTTAGGAACGCAACTAAATCACGTTAGTAGTAATTCTATATTCAATAAATCTCTGTAAAGACCGCGGCCGTTCTTGGAATGTTCATCGCGGCGCGCGGCCTGTTTTCCCTTGCTAGCGCAAGGATTGCTCGGACCACTGCGCCAGCGGCAATGGCGGCTCGGCATGCGTGATGCGTCCGAACACGAGTGTGATTTCTTCCCAGCCGCCGCGCGGGCTGGGCCAGGACTGCGGCGTCACGGCGTGCCATTGGCCGTCGGCGCCGCGTTCCGCCATCTTGAAGCGGAAGGTGTAGTGCCCGGCGATGCCCATGCGCAGGTCGGTCACGACCAAGGCGTCGCCGATCGCGTCGTAGCGCAGCCAGTCGTCCGTGAACCAGCGCAGCCGCTCATGCAGCGGCACGCCCGCCAGCGCCTGGCCCACGTCCAGGTTCAAGGGCTGGCGCAGCCATTCCGGCGGAGCGCGGTCGAACAGGCTGCTGACCGATTCGTAGTAGTGGCCGTCGGCCGTCTTGGCGATGACGCGCCACAGCAGCGTGTTGAAGGGCATGGACACGGCGCGCAGCTCGGTGACCGCGATGCCCTGGGCCTGCATCGCGTCGCGCACGCGGTGCTCGGCGGCGTAGCGGCCGGCCAGGCCGAAGCCCAGGTAGGCGGTGCTGAATACCAGCGCGGCGGCCAGCAGGCGGCGCGCGGTCCGGGTCATGCCGGCGGCGATGGCGTACACCATGCCCGCCAGCAGCGGCACGGTATAGACCGGATCGATGATGAAAATGGCGGACCAGCTTTCCGGTATGCGCGCCAGCGGCCAGAACAGCTGCGTGCCGTATACCGTGAAGGCGTCCAGCACGGGATGCGTCACCAGTACCAGCCATAAGGTCAGGAACAGGCGCCGCCCCCCGTAGGGCGCCTGCGGCCAGTATTTGCGGATCAGCCACGCCAGCAAGGCGGCCAGGCCGGTCAGGACGAAGACCGAGTGCGAAAACCCGCGGTGGTAGGTCATGAGCGACACCGGGTCGGGATAGCTCATCAGGACGTCCAGGTCCGGCACCGTGGCCAGCGCCGCGCCGTAGATGAGCGCCCGCCGCCCCTGGAAGCGCCCCATCAGCGCGCCCTGTATTCCGGCGCCCAGCACCGCTTGCGTAACCGAATCCATATTTCCCCGACGATAAGCTTCAACCGGACGGACTACGCCCTGCGCGCCCGCCCATGCAGGCGTTAAGATACCTGATTGCATTCAGCTGATTTTCAACTTTCCGCGTATGGACCATTACATCGACCAGATCGCCCTCTTCATCGAGACCAACCAGGCGTGGGCCGGGCCGATCACCTTCCTGCTGACCCTGGGCGAGTCCATGGTGCTGCTGGGTCTGTTCATCCCCGCCACCGCCCTGATGCTGCTGACCGGCGGCCTCATCGGCGCCGGCACGCTGAGCCCCTGGAGCGTCCTCGTGTGGGGGATCGCCGGCGCCATCGTGGGCGATGCGCTGTCGTACTGGCTGGGCCGCTGGGCGGGGCCGAGCGTGCTGCGCCGCTGGCCGCTCAAGCAACAGCGCACCGGCGTGGCGCGCGCGCGGCTGTTTTTCTACCGCTACGGCTTCGCCTCGGTGCTGATCGGCCGCTTCCTGGGCCCCATCCGTTCCACCATCCCCACCGTCGCGGGCGTCATGGGCATGGCGCAAGGCCGCTTCCAGCTGGCCAACGTGACGTCCGCCATCCTCTGGATGCCGCTGATGCTGGCGCCGGGCTATATCACCGCGCGCAGCCTGGGCGCGGCCGATAATGCGCAACAGATCGCCATGATGATCGGCGCGGGGCTCTCCGTGCTGCTAGGATGCGGTCTGCTGATAGCGATGCTGCGCAAACGCCGCGTGCCGGCGCGCCAACGCCGCGGCAACTGAACCGGAGAGAGAAGGGAATGGCCATAGATGCGGAGCCGAAGGACGGCGATTTCGCGCGCTATATCGAGAATCTGACCCGCGCCGGCGGCACCACGCCCGGCAAGGTGCCGCCCAAGCGCGAAGCCGCCAGGCGGGCGCCCGACGCCGCGCCGCCCCCGGCGCCCGCCTCCGCGGAGCCCCTGTCCACCGCGCCCTGGGGCAAGTCCGCCCCGCCGTCCCGGCCCGCCCCGGCCGCCTCCCCCTCTGCCGCGCCCTCCCCGGGCCAGGAAGACCCGGGCGCGGAATCGCTCGCGCGCCGCGCCCGCCAGCGCAAGATCGGCATCGTCCTGACGGTCGCCGGCGTGCTGGCCGGCTGGGCCGCGGTGCGCATCGCGGTGGACGTGCTGGTCAACCGGCGGGCCGACCTGGACGAGCTGATGCCCGCCCTCTTCCTGGCGTTCTTCGCGTTCATGCTGTTCAAGGCCGCCCGCGGCGCGCGCAATCCGCGCGGCGCGCCCCTGGGAAAACTGCCGCCGCTCAAGCGCTCGTCCTACCGCAAGGACGGCGGCGCCTGAGGCCGCCGGCGCGCCCGGGCAATGGTGCTAACATTTCCGCCGCAGTCGCAAAGACCCCACCAAACCCGGAGTGAAAGTGAATAACGTTGTCGGATTGAACCAGGCCCAGGCGGCCACGATGCTCAAGTTGCAGGACCACTTGAACACCATGATCAATCCGGACTGGGTCAACGGCGGGGCGCGCTTCCTGCGCGCCGCCTTCGTCGAATCCGCCGAGGCGCTGGAGCACTACGGCTGGAAGTGGTGGAAGAAGCAGACCATCGACCTGCCCCAGGTCCAGATGGAACTGGTGGACATCCTGCACTTCTATCTTTCGCACACCATCGTCGAAGCCGGCGGCAGCACCGCCGGCGCCGCCGAGGCGCTGGTCGCCGACCTCGCGACGCCCGCGTCGGTCACGCTGGACGGCAAGGCCTACGCGCTGGACGCGCTGAACGTGCCCGAGCTGCTGGAACTGATCGGCGGCCTGGCCGTGTGCGGACGCGCCAGCTTCAAGGTGCTGGAACAGACCATGACGGCCTGCGACATGAGCTGGAACGATGCCTATACCCAGTACGTGTCCAAGAACGTGCTGAACCTCTTCCGCCAGCGCCACGGCTACAAGGAAGGTACCTACGTCAAGATCTGGAATGGCGAGGAAGACAACGTCGTGCTGGCCCGCCTGATGGCCGCGCTGGACCCGGCCCAGGCCGATTTCGCCGACCAGATCCAGGAACGGCTGGAACAGGCTTACGCCCGGCTCTGAGGCCCGGGTTCAAGACCCGGGTTCAAGACCCGCCCCTACGCCGTGGCCGCGGCCACGGCGCGCCTGGACTGCGACGCGGACTCCATGGCGACATCCCAGACCGACGGCGAGCCCACGTGCCGCCGCAACTGCTCGGTGAAGGCGCGGATGCGGGCGTTGGCGCGCGGCATGGCGCGCAACAGATAGATGCCGCTGTCCGGCGCGGGGCTGGCATCCTGCAGCGTCAGCTGCACCAGGCGGCCGGCGCCGATATCCAGGCCGGCCGACCAATTCGGCATCAGCGCGATGCCCAGCCCTTCCAGCGCGGCATGGCGCCGCGCGTCGCAATCGTCGCACTCCAGGGCAAACCTGGCGTCCTGCGCCCACTGGCCGTCGCCCAGTTCGCGCCAGCCGCGCACGCTGGTGCTGTGGCGCCGGTCGATCAGGCGATGGCGCGACAGGTCCGCCAGCGTGCGCGGCACGCCGTGGCGTTCCAGGTACGAAGGCGCGGCGCAGATCAGGTAGCGATGGCTGCCGATGCGCTGGCCGATCAGGCTGCTGTCGGGCTGCTGCCCCACGCGCACCACCACGTCCATGCGCTCCACCACGGGGTCCACCACGCGCTCGGTCAGCTCCAGCTCCACGCGCAAATGCGGATGGCGCTCGGCCAGCGGCTGCAGGATGGGCACCACGTAGCGCCGCGCGAAGGCGGGCAGGCAGCTCACGCGCAGGAGGCCCTGCACGGTCTGCTCCAGCGAAATGACCTCGGAGCGGGCCTCGGTCATGTCGTGCAGGATCTTCACGGCCCGCTCGTACAGCACCTCGCCGGCCTCGGTCGGCACCAGGGCGCGGGTGGAACGCACGAACAGCGGCACCTGCAGCTCGGTTTCCAGCGCGCCGATCTGGCGCGCCACGGACGACGCCACCATGCCGCGGCGGCGGGCCACCTCGGAAAAACTCTGCGCGCGGGCGACGTCCACGAAGATCGAGAGGCTTTCGGCGAATTTGACGGTTTTCATTTGTGCGCGCAGCGCAAAAGGGTTTGGCGTTCGGCGCCTGCTTTCCTGCGGGCGTTGGCACTTACGATAGCGTGCATGGCTGCACCTTGGCAATTTACACAAAGATCGCCCGGTTCCGGCAGCCGCCATAACGACGACAATACGCCCAGGAGACTTCATGCCCCGATACACCGACCTTCGCCGCAAGCCCCTCGCCCTGCTGGCGGGCGCCGCCCTGGCGGCTTCCGCCTGGGCCGCCGGCCCGGCCGCGGCGCAGTCCTATCCCAGCAAGCCCGTTACCGTGGTCGTGCCGTTCGCGGCGGGCGGCACGGTGGACAACGTGGCCCGCCAGGTGCAGCAATCGCTGCAGGAGAAGCTGGGGCAGCCGGTGGTCATCGACAACCGCGGCGGCGCCGGCGGCACCATCGGCACGGCGCTGGTGGCCAAGGCGCCGGCCGACGGCTACACGGTGGAGATGGTGTTCGATTCCTACGCCACCGAACAGCTCATCCACCCCAAGCTGTCCTACGCGACCGAGCGCGACCTCACCGGCGTCTCCTACATGGTGCGTTCGCCCATGGTGCTGGCGGTGACGGGCAGCGGCCCCTACCAGACGCTGGCCGACTACGTCGCGGCCGCGAAGAAAGGCGACGTCTCGTTCGCCTCGGTGGGCGCCGGCAGCTCCAACCACCTGGCAGCCGAGCTGTTCCACCAGCAGGCGGGCACCAGCGGCATCCATACGCCGTACCGCGGCGGCGGCCCGGCCCTGTCCGACCTGATGGGCGGCCACGTGGATTCCATCATCGCCAGCCTGCCGCTGGTGCTGCCCCACATCCAGAGCGGCAAGCTGCGCGCGCTGGCGGTCACCGCGCCCAAGCGCGTGGCGGCCCTGCCCGACGTGCCCGCCATTGCCGAAACCTACCCGGGCTTCGAGATCTACTCCTGGGTGGGCATGGTGGCGCCGGCCCAGACGCCCCCGGCGGTCCTGGACAAGCTGGAATCGGCCACGATCGCCACGCTGCGCGATCCGGCCGTGTCGGGCCGCATCACGGCGGCCGGCTTCGAAGTGGTGGCCGGCGGCCGCGCGGACATGAACACGCTGGTGCGCGCCGAATCCGAGCGCTGGGGCCAGCTCATCAAAACCCGAGGAATCGTTACGCAATGACCGCGAACGCCATGGCTTCCTTCATCTACACCAGCCGCGCGCAGCGCGTGGTCTTCGGACCGGGCAGCCTGGGCGGCCTGGCGGCCGAGCTCGACGCGCTGGGCCTGCGGCGCGCCCTGGTGCTCTGCACCCCGCCGCAGCGCGCCCAGGCGGAGCAGGTCGCCGCGCTGCTGGGCGCGGCGCGCGTGGCCGGCATTTTCGACCAGGCCGTGATGCACGTGCCCATCGAGACCGCGCGCCAGGCCCGGCAGGTCGCCAGCGAGCTCGGCGCCGACTGCGCCGTGGCCGTGGGCGGCGGATCCACCATCGGCCTGGGCAAGGCCATCGCCCTGGACTCGGGCCTGCCCGTCATCGCGGTGCCCACCACCTACGCGGGCTCCGAGATGACGCCGATCTACGGCATCACCGAGGCGGGCCTGAAGAAGACCGGCAAGGACGACCGGGTGCTGCCGCGCAGCGTGATCTACGACCCCGAACTGAGCCTGTCGCTGCCGGCGGCCATGAGCGTGACCAGCGGCATCAACGCCATCGCGCACGCGGCCGAGGGCCTGTACGCGGCCGACGGCAACCCCATCATGGACCTCATGGCGCAGGAAGGGATCCGGGCGCTGGCGCGCGCCCTGCCCGTCATCGCCGGCGGCGCCGAGGGCGACGCGCTGCGGCCGGCGCGCAGCGACGCGCTCTACGGCGCCTGGCTCTGCGGCACCGTGCTGGGCAGCGTCGGCATGGCCCTGCACCACAAGCTCTGCCACACGCTGGGCGGCAGCTTCAACCTGCCGCATGCCGAAACGCATACCGTCGTGCTGCCGCACGCCCTGGCCTACAACGCGCCGGCGGCGCCGCGGGCCATGGCGCGCATCGCCGAGGCGCTGGGCGCCGCCCATGCCGCGCAAGGTATGTTCGACCTGGCCCGGTCGCTGGGCGCGCCCACCGCGCTGCGCGACATCGGCCTGCGCGAAGCCGACCTGGACGTCGCCTGCGACATCGCCCTGAAGACCCCGTATCCGAACCCCCGTCCGCTGGAGCGCGCCGCCTTGCGGGCGCTGCTGCAGGACGCCTACGAAGGCACGCGGCCGCGGGATTAGGCGCCGGCCGCCGTTACCGGCTCAGCGCTGGCCGAAGCGGGTTTCGCCGAACAGCGCCTTCAGTTCGCGCGGCTGGGAACGCCAGTATTGGCGCGGCGCGGCGACCTGGCCGCCGAGCTGGGCCGCGGCGTGCCAGGGCCAGCGCGGGTCGTACAGCATGCCGCGGGCCAGCGCGATCAAGTCGGCTTCGCCGCGGGCCAGGATGTCCTCGGCCTGCTGCGCCTCCGTGATGAGGCCGACCGCGATGGTGGGCATGCCCACCTGGCGCTTGACCTCGTCGGCGAAGGGCACCTGGTAGTTCGGGCCGACCGGGATCTTCTGCTGCGACGAGACGCCGCCGCTGGACACGTCGATGAATTCACAGCCGCGGTCTTTCAGGGCCCGGGCGAATGCCAGCGTCTGCGGCAGGTCCCAGCCGCCTTCGACCCAGTCGGTGGCGGACACGCGCACGCCCAGCGTCACGGACGCGGGCGTGACCTCGCGCAGCGCCTGGAACACCTCCAGCGGAAAGCGCATGCGGTTCTCCAGCGAACCGCCGTAGGCGTCGTCGCGGCGGTTCGCCAGCGGCGACAGGAACTGGTGCAGCAGATAGCCATGCGCGGCATGCAGTTCGATCGCGTCGAAACCCAGGCGGATGGCGCGCCGGGCGCTGTCGGCGAAGGCGTCGCGCACGCGCTTGAGGCCGGCCGCGTCGAGCGCATGGGGCGCCGGTTCGGAGGCGTTGTGCGGCACCGCCGAGGGCGCCCAGCCCTGCCAGCCGCCCTCGGCGGGCGGCACCAGCTGGCCGCCGTTCCAGGGCGCGTGGCTGGACGCCTTGCGCCCGGCGTGGCCGAGCTGGATGCCCAGCTTGATGGGCGAGTAGCGGCGCACGGCCTGCGCCACCCGGCCCAGCGCCGCTTCGGTTTCGTCGGACCACAGGCCGAGGTCTCCCGGCGAAATGCGGCCGTCGGGCTCCACGGCGGTGGCTTCGGTGAACAGCAAGCCGGCGCCGGACAGCGCCAGGTGTCCCAGGTGGATCATGTGCCAGTCGGTGGCCCGCCCCTCTTCCGCCGAGTATTCGCACATGGGCGCGATGACGATGCGGTTGGCCAGTTCGAGATTGCCGATCGAGTAGGGACTGAAAAGATGGGACATGCTGGAAGCCTCCGGGCATAGGATGCGACAGCATAGCGCCCGGGCCAGGCCCGCGGCGCGAATCCCAGCGCCCGCGGCAGGGTTAAACCCGCCGGGGCCGGCCGCCGGGCCTATTGGCCCTCGATCACGCTGTCCAGGAACTGCCGGGTGCGCGCTTCGCGGGGCTGGCCGAACAACACGGAGGACTCCGCGTCCTCGACGATGTTGCCTTCGTCGAAGAACAGGGTGCGGTCCGAACTGCGCTCGGCGAACTTCATCTGGTGAGTGACGATGATCATCGTCATGCTGCGGCGGGCCGACAGGTCGCGCAGGATCTGCAGGATGCCGCCCACCAGCTCCGGGTCCAGGGCCGAGGTCACTTCGTCGAACAGCATGATGCCCGGGCACATGGCCAGCGCCCGGGCGATGCCCACGCGCTGCTTCTGCCCGCCCGAGAGCTGCGCCGGGTAGACGTCCAGCTTGTCGCCCAGGCCCACCATCTCCAGGTATTCCACGGCCTGATCGCGCGCCTCGGCGCGCGACATGCCCCGCACGCGCAGGGGCGCTTCCATGGCATTGCCGAGCGCCGTCATGTGCGGGAACAGGTTGAAGTGCTGGAACACCATGCCGATCTTGCCGCGCACCTCGCGCAGGTGCGCGGAATTGGGGCCGACGGGCCGGCCCTGCGCGTCCGTCCACATCGGCACGCCATCGATCTCGATCTCGCCGCTGGTGGGGCGGTCCAGCGTCATCAGCACGCGCAGCAAGGTGGACTTGCCCGAGCCCGAGGGCCCGATCACGGCCACCGTCTGGCCCGCCGGTATCTCCAGGTCGATGCCGCGCAGCACCTCCAGGTCCCCGTACTGCTTGCGCAGGTTCTTGATGCTCACGCTGGCGCTCATCGCTTTCCTCCATATCGTTGCAGGCGGGCCTCCAGGCCGCGCACGCCCCATGCCGCCACCAGGCTCAGGGCCAGGAACAGCAGGCCCACCAGGGTCAGGGGTTCGGTGTACCGGAACGTCGCGGATCCGATCATCTTGCTTTGCTGCAGCAGCTCCACCACGGTGATGGCCGACAGCAGCGGGGTGTCCTTGAACATGGCCACCAGGTAGTTGCCCAGCGCCGGCACCACGGGCGGGATGGCCTGGGGCAGCACCACGTCGACGGCCGTGCGCCAGCGCGACAGGTTCAAGGCGGTGGCGGCCTCCCATTGGCCCTTGGGCACGGCCTCGATGCCGGCGCGGTAGACCTCGGCGCAATACGTTGCGTAGTGCAGGCCCAGCGCGATGATGCCGGTGGCCAGCGGCGACATGCGCAGCCCGGTCAGCGGCAAGACGTAAAACAGGAAATACATCTGCACCAGCAGCGGCGTGCTGCGCACGAACTCGATCACGAAGGCGACCGGCAGCGACACCACGCGCAGCCGCGAGCGCCGCAGCATCGCCAGCACCAGGCCCAGCGTGACGGCCACCAGCATGCCCAGCAGCGTGGCCTGGATCGTGACGATCAGCGCGGAGCCCAGCGTGGGCAGGATTTCCAGGGCGAAGGACCAATCGAATACTGGTGTCATCGGACCCTGACCCTCCGTTCAAGCAGGCGCACGCCGGCCGTGATCACCAGCGCCACCGCGAAATACAGCAGCAGCATCAAGGTGAAAATTTCGGTGGTGCGCAGGGTTTCGCTGCGCAGCAGCTGGCCCCGGAACGTCAGGTCGGTGATGGTCACCAGCGACACCAGCGCCGTGTTCTTCAGCAGTTCGATCAGCAGGTTGCCGGCGGGCGGCAGCATGGCCGGCACGGCCTGCGGCACGATGAGCCGGCGCATGATCTGCCCGCGCGTCATGTTCAGCGCGACGCCCGCCTCGCGCTGGCCGGGCGGCACCGCGCGGATGGCGCCGCGCACCACCTCGGCGCCGTAGGCGCCGGCATTGAGCGCCAGCACCACGATGCCCACCAGCATGGCCGGCAATTGCACGCCGAACAGCGGCAGCACGAAATAGAACCAGAAAAGCTGCACCAGGGCCGAGGTGCCGCGGAACACCTCCACGTAGATCGAGGCGATCCAGCGCACGGGCCGCAAGGTCGACAGGCGGCAGATGCCCGCCGCCAGCGCCAGCGGAACGGCCAGCACCACCGCGCCCGCCATGACCTGCAGCGTCACGCCCAGGCCTTCGAGCAGGGGCGGCGCCAGCTCGGCGAAATGCTCGGGTATCAACTGCATGGGCGCCCCCTTACTGGCCCGCGCACAGCTGGGCGGCGGTGACTCCCTTGGGCAGTTCCTGCGGCGTGAAGCCGAAAGGCGCGACCAGCTTCTGGTGTTCCTCCGTGCCGATGAACTTGGCGAGCTCGGCGTTGAATGCATCGGCGAACGCCTTGTCGTCCGAGCGGAAGGCGTAGGCGCCATAGCCGCGCACGTCCTTGCCGTCGATGACCGGATCCTTGAAGGGCTCGGCCTTCTGCAGGCCGCTGCCGTCGTTGGTCTTGCCCATCAGGTCGTTGACCGTGAGCGCGGTGGCCGCGTAGGCGTCGGCGCGGCCGGCCTGCACGCCGGACAGCGCGCTGACCGCATCCGGGAACACCACCACCTGGCCGGCGGGCACCTTGGACTTGGAGGCGTACTCGGCCTCGATCGCGCCCACCACCACGCCCAGCCTGGCATCGGGGTTCTTCACCACGTCTTCGTAGCTGTGCAGGTTCTTGGGGTTGCCCTGCTTCACCAGGAAAGACTGGCCCACGCCATAGGTGGGATCGGAGAACGCCACTTGCTGGCAGCGTTCCGGCGTGACGTACATGCCGGCCGCGATGATGTCGAAACGCCTGGCCTGCAGGCCGGGGATGAGCGAGCCGAATTCGGTCAGCACGCCCTCCACCTCGTTGATGCCCATGCGCTTGAGCACCACCCGGGCGATTTCCACGGACTCGCCCGTGACCTTGGCTTCCTTGCTGTCCATGTAGGCGAACGGCGCCTCGTTGGCGTAGCCGATGCGTATCTTGCCGGCCGCCTTGGCCGCTTCCAGGGTGGAGCCGCCCGCGGGCGCGTTCGCCGCGGCCGGGGCGGGCTTGTCGGATCCCGAGTCGGAACACGCGGCCAGCATCCCCAGGCTCAACGCCAGCAGGAAGCGTCGGGATCGGATCGAGGTCAAGAGTGGGTTCATCGGCTATTTCTCCCTAATTTATTTCTAGGCACATGGGTTCACTAAAAATGATACGACAATAAATCATTTCGACACTAATGATATGGACAAAAAAAAGCAGGCCGCGGCCTGCTTTTCACGCTGACGCCCCTATGGGGCGTTAGGACTCGTTACGAAGGGTTGGCGTCGATGACGCCGCCCGCCCCGCTATTGCGCATAGGAGAAACGGCCGTTCTTGACCACGCCCATGACCCGGGCGCGCTCGTCGAAGCCCTGGTGGTTGTCCTTGGAGATGTTCAGGACGCCATTGGGCACGATAAGGTCGCGGGTGTTCTCCAGGGCATCGCGCAGCGCGGCGCGGAATTCCGGCGTGCCGGGCTTCGCGCCCGTCTTGAGCGCCCGGGCCACGGCCGAATCCAGCAGCATCCAGGCGCCGTAGGCGTCCCCGGCGAACTGCGTCATCGTGTTCGCGCCGTACTGGGCTTCGTATTTGTCGGTGAACGCCACGGCGACCTTCTTGACCGGGTTGCCGTCCGGCAGCTCGCGGGCGACCACGCCGGGGCCGGTCGGGAACAGGGTGCCTTCGACGTCCCGGCCCCCCACCTGCAGGAATTCGAGCGTGCCGATGCCGTGGGTCTGGTAGATGGCGCCGGTGTAGCCGCGCTCCAGCAGCGTCTTCTGCGGCAAGGCCGAGGGCGTGCCCGCGCCGGCGATGAGCACGGCGTCCGGCTTGGCGGCGATGACCTTCAGCACCTGCCCCACCACCGAGGCGTCGGTGCGCTGGAAACGTTCCTGCGCCACGACTTTCAGGTCGGAACCGGCGGCGGCGCTGAACTCCTTCCACCAGCTGTCGCCATAGGAGTCGGCGAAGCCGATGAAGGCCACGTTCTTCAGGCCCTTCTTCTTCATGTCCTCGACCAGGACGGTCGCCATCAGCGAATCGTTCTGCGGCATCTTGAACGCCCAGGCGCGCTTCGGATCCGACAGCGGCTCCACGATGACGCTGGAGGCCGCCAGCGCGATCATCGGCGTGCCGGTCTCGGCCAGCACGTCCAGGCCGGCCAGCGCGGCCGCGGTGGTGTTGGGGCCGACGATGGCGTCGACCTTGTCCTCGGAGGTCAGCTTGCGCATGTTCTTCACGGCGCGGCTGACGTCGGTGCCGTCGTCCAGCACCACGTAGCGCGCCGGCTCCCCGCCCAGCGTGGCGGGCCAGAGGCGGATCGCGTTGTTGGTCTGGATGCCGATGGCCGCGGCCGGGCCGGTGGTGGACACGTCCACGCCGATCACGACTTCGGCCTGGGCGGAAAGAACGGGAACGGCCAACGCGATCGCGCAGGCGCAGCGGAGAAGATCGAGAGACATGACTGCGATTCTCAGAAGGTTTGAAGAGGATGCCGCTATTTTGCCTGATGCGCGGCGCGGGCAGCGGGCGTGGGCCGCGCACCCCGCCGTTACATAGGCTTGCCGTTGCCTGCCGGCGGTTTCCGCGCCAGGCCCCCCTGCCCGCCGTATCATCGACGATGCCACCCGAGGCAACGCGCGCCGCCCCGCCGGCGGCCCGCTCCCACCACCGGCCGCGCTCGCGCGGGCGCGGCCCCATACAGGAGTCACGCATGAAGAAAACCGCAACCGCCGCCTGGTCGGGCGACCTGAAGACCGGCAAGGGCACGATCTCCACGCAAAGCGGCGCGCTCAAGAGCCAGCCGTATGGCTTCAATACCCGCTTCGGCGACACGCCGGGCACCAACCCCGAAGAACTGCTCGGCGCGGCGCACGCCGGCTGCTTCACCATGGCGCTGTCCAACATCCTGGCCGAGGCGGGCATGGTCGCCCAAAGCCTGGACACCAAGGCCGAAGTCACGCTGGACAAGGTGGACGATGGCTTTTCCATCACGGCCGTCCACCTGACCGTCGAGGCCGTCATCCCGGGCGCCACCGCCCAGGCCTTCGAGGACGCCGCCCGCAAGGCGGAAAAAGGCTGCCCCGTGTCCAAGGTGCTCAACGCCAAGATCTCGATGGACGCCAAGCTCAAGTCCTGACCTGGAGCCCGGCCCGTGGCCCGTCCCGCCGGGGCGGCGCCATTGGGCCGCCCTATTCCCCTCTTGCCCAAAATCAATTTGACGGCGGGCCGTCGCTTCTGGAAAATGAGAATCATTCTCAGGAGCGACCATGACACGTTTCATCTACGCGATATCGGGCGGCAACGCTGCCCTGGCGCAAGACGTCCAGGTGTCCGCCAGCCTGCGCCGCATGGTCGGATCCGGCATCCTGGTGGCAGTGGGGTATATCGACCCGGGCAACTGGGCTACCGACATCGCGGGCGGCAGCGGCTTCGGCTACGGCCTGCTGATGGTGGTTTTCGTGTCCGCCTTCCTGGCGCTGGGCTTCCAGGTGCTGGTGTCGCGCCTGGCGCTCGCCACGGGCGAAGACCTGGCCACGCTGACCGCCCGCCATCTTTCCCCGGGCCTGTCCAAAGCCGCCTGGCTGGCCGGCGAAGCCGCCATCCTCGCCACCGCGCTGGCCGAACTCGTGGGCGGCGCCATCGCCCTGCGGCTGCTTTTCGGCCTGCCGCTGATCGCCGGCGTGGCCGTCACCGGCGTGGGCACCTTCGCCGTGCTGGCGCTTGCGCGCGGCAATGCCGACCGGCATGAGCGCGTGATCGCCCTCCTGCTGTCGATCGTCGCGATGTCCTTCGTGTTCCTGCTGTTCAAGGCCAATCCGGCGTGGACCGAGGTGGCGGGCGGCGTGGCCCGCACCGGGCAGGCGCTGCGCGACCCGCAAGGCTTCCTGATCGCGCTGGGCATCCTGGGCGCGACCCTGATGCCGCACAACCTGTACCTGCATTCCGGCTCGCTCGCGCAGCGCGCGCAGCAGTTGCCGCCGTCCGCCCGCGACCTGGCCTTGCGGGTGGCGCGCAACGACACCATCGTGTCGCTGGGCGTGGCCATGCTGATCAACGCGGCCATCATGATCGTGGCCGCCGCGTCGCTGTCGGGCTCCGGCATGATCGTGTCCAGCCTGGACGACGCGCACGCCGTGATCGGCCGCACGCTGGGCGTCGGCGCGGCGGTCGTGTTCGCCGTGGCGCTGTACGCCGCGGGGCAAAGCTCCACGCTGACCGGCGTGATGGCCGGCCGCATCCTCTCCAACGGCTTCCAGGTGCGCCGCGGCTGGTCCGACCGCCGGCGCGCATTGGCCACGCGCCTGGTCGCCGGCGGCGCGGCGGCGGGCCTGCTGGTCTTCACGGGCGGCGAAGACCCGGACGGCCTGCTGGTGCTGAGCCAGGTGATCCTGAGCCTGGCCCTGCCCTTCGCGCTGGGCCCGCTGGTCGCGCTGGCCCGCCGCAAGGACCTGATGGGACGCTACGCCCTGCGCGGCGCCTGGGCCTGGGCCGCGATGACGGCCACGGCATGCATCATCGCGCTGGACGGCTACCTGCTGGTCGACATGGTTGCGTAGGCCGCGCGCCAGCGGGGCTAGCGGCTCTTCTTCAGCGGGCAGGTGCTCAGGCCCAGCAGCGGATAGAGCGGGCAGAAGCCCGCCAGGCCCGTGAGCAGCGGCACGATGCCCAGCCACCCCCACCAGCCGATGGTGCCGGCCGCGGCCAGGGCGATCAGCACGATTCCAACCACGACGCGCAATACACGGTCGATGCCGCCAACATTCGATTTCATGCGTACTCCTGCGGAAAGTGTAGGGAAAACAAGCAAGGATTCATGGGCAGAAAATGTCCTTCAGCGTGGCGATGAGCTTGGCCACGTTCGGGTCTTCGATGCGGTAGTACAGCGTCTGCGCCTCACGCCGGTAGGCGACCAGCCCTTCCTCGCGCATCCGCGCCAGGTGCTGCGACAGCGCGGACGGGCTGAGGGGCACCATCTCGTTGAGCGCCCCCACGCTCATCTCGCCCTGCGCGATCAACAGGCACAGCACCAGCAAGCGGTTGGGATTGCCCACGGCCTGCAGTAACGCGGCGGCCTGCACTGCACTGTCCCGCAGGACGTCGATGTCGGATTTGCGCTGGGTCATGTTCCGGTGAGATAAGCAGGCTGGTTAGTTCAGATTTTACTTAATTTAGCATAGACTAAATTAAAAGTCCCCCGCTTCCCTCACCCGCAACCCGGAGCCATTCCATGACCGCAACGAATTACCGCCAGCTCACCCAGGCCATTTCGGCCAATCTCGCGCCCCTGCACCAGACCCAGCCGGGCGTGATGAAGGGCTTTGGCGAAATGGGCAAGGCCGCCATGGCCGGCGGCGCCCTGGATCCCAAGACGAAGGAACTGATCGCCCTGGCCGTGGGCGTGGCCGCGCGCTGCGACGGCTGCATCGGGTTTCATGCCAAGGCGCTCGCGCGCCTGGGCGCCAGCGTCGAGGAAGTGCACGAGGCGCTGGGCGTGGCCATCTACATGGGCGGCGGCCCGGTGGCGATGTACGCGGCCAACGCCGTGGCCGCTTTCGACGAGTTCACCGCGCCCGCGCCGCAGCCCGCCTGAGCGCCGCGCCTGGAACATGCCCGGCGCCAGGATGCCGAAGCGGCTGCCGGAATAGGCACCCCAAGGCGAAAAAAAACCCCAGGACGCAATCCTGGGGTTTTTGGGGCGGGGCCTATCAGTGATAGGCGGAGACCACCGGGTGCTGCCGCCGGCCCGCATCCATATCGTGCAGGACCTCTCCCACCGCTCCGCCCAGCGCCGCCAGGCGCACCTTCAGACGCCGCCAGCCGCCGCGGCCGCGCGGGCCGGACAGGGCCTGAGCCTCGATGGCGTCGCGGATCAGCGACCGCTCCAGCTCATCCGACATACGGGCGTTCTTCAATGCGGTATCGCTCATGATTCTCTCCTTGAGAAAAGCGCGATGTGGAACAACACGAGTTCATCTTAGACCTGTGCTTGTTGCGCCGCAATAAAAATTTCCAAGCATTTTTTTGTTCGTTGCACAATGGGTACAAACGCCAAATAACGGTGCATCCGGCACCACATTGCGCACCGTCGCCGTGCAGCCGGCTCAGCGGGGCAGATGGGCCTGGATCAGCTTATCGGCCATTTCGGCCACGCGGCCGGCCGGCCCGCCCTCCCCGAACAGCTGGCTGGACACGAACGCGCCTTCGAGCAACAGCAACAGGCCGTCGCCCAGGGCTTGCGGGTCGTCCGCGCCCATTTCCGCCGCCATCGCGGCCAGCCGGCGGCGCAATTCGGCCTTGTGGGCCACCGCCACCGCCCTGGCCGGATTGTCCTGCTCGGGGTATTCGACCGCCGCGTTGGTCAGGCCGCAACCCCGGTAGCCGCTTTGCACGGCGCGCCCGGCCAGGCCGGACAGGTAGGCCAGGATCTGCGCCCGCGGGTCGCCGGGATGCGCGTCGCGGGCGGCGTCGAAACGGTTCCAGAATTCGGCTTCGTAGTCGCGCAGATAGGCCGCCGCCAGCTCGTCCTTGGACGAAAAGCTGCGGTACAGGCTGGGCTTGGTCACCCCCGCTTCATTGACGATGGCGTCCACCCCCACGGCGCGGATGCCGTCCCGGTAGAACATTTCCCGCGCCGTCTTGCGGATGCGATCGGCCGCCAGCGGCGGTTTGGCGGCGGGCCGGGGGTCGGCGGTCTTGCTGGACATACGTAGGCTCCTTTTCCGATGGCGGATCCGTCCGGAACGGGGCGCCAAAAAAGCGCTTGACTATGTTACTGACCGGTACGTACTATTCGCAAACCTCCATACGTACCGGTCAGTAACATGAGTATAGCCCACCCTCCCATGCCGTTCCGACGCGCCGGCCAAAAATACGCGTTCGTGGTCGTGGCAGTGATCTTCCTGTCGCTGCTCGTCTCGGCCGGGCTGCGGTCCTCGCCCAGCGTGCTGCTGGTGCCGCTGGAGGAAACCTTCGGCTGGAGCCGCAGCACCATCTCGTTCTCGGCCGCCGTGGGCATTTTCCTGTACGGCCTGGTCGGGCCGTTCGCGGCCGCGGCGATGGAGCGCTTCGGCCTGCGGCGCGTGCTGATCGGCGCGCTGACCCTGATGGCCGCCTCCAGCGCGGCCAGCGCGTTCATGACGCAGCCCTGGCACCTGCTGCTGAGCTGGGGCGTGTTCTCGGGCATCAGTTCGGGCGCCGTGGCCATCGTGCTGGGGGCCACCGTCGTCAATCGCTGGTTCGCGCGCCATCGCGGCGTGATGATGGGCCTGCTGACCGCCAGCTCCGCGACCGGCACGCTGGTGTTCCTGCCGGTGCTGGCGGCCCTGGCCTCGTCCGGCGACTGGACCCGGGTGGTGTGGGCGGTGGCCGCCGGGGCCGCCGCGCTGGTGCCGCTGGCCTGGTGGCTGGTGCCGGACCGGCCGGCCGACGTCGGGCTGACGCCGTTCGGCAGCGATCCCCATGCCGCGCCCCAGGCCGCGGCGCCGCGCACCGGCATGCTGGCGGCCACCTTCGGGGCGCTGGCGCGCGCCTCCCGGACGCGCACGTTCTGGTTCCTGTTCGCCACCTTCTTCGTCTGCGGCTTCACCACCAACGGCCTGGTGGGCACGCATCTGATCGCGCTCTGCGGCGACCACGGCATGCCCGAAGTGCAGGCCGCCGGGCTGCTGGCGCTGATGGGCATCTTCGATCTGGTCGGCACCACCGCGTCGGGCTGGCTCACCGACCGCTACGATCCGCGCAAGCTGCTGTTCGTGTACTACGCGCTGCGCGGGCTGTCGCTGATCTACCTGCCCTACTCCGATTTCTCGTTCTACAGCCTGTCCATCTTCGCCATCTTCTTCGGCCTGGACTGGATCGCGACGGTGCCGCCCACGCTGCGCCTGACCACCGAGGCCTTCGGCGAGCGCGATGCCTCCATCGTGTTCGGCTGGATCGTGGCCGGCCACCAGCTGGGCGCGGCAAGCGCGGCCTGGATGGCGGGCGCCGTGCGCGAAGCGCAGGGCAGCTACCTGATGGCTTTCGTGATCTCGGGCATGACGGGCCTGGCCGCCGCCTTCATCGCGCTGATGATAGGCAGGAAGCGCGCGCAGCCGCAGCCGGCCTCGGCCTGACCGGCGCGGGCCGGCCGGAGCGCTCAGCCCCTGGGCGCTCCGCCATGCCGCACCCGCAGGTTGTACGGCTTCTTGCTGCGCACGTGCTTGCGGATCAGCGCCTCGGCGCGCTCGCCGTCGCGCTCCATCAGGGCCTGCACGAAGGCCTCGTGGTCGGCCACCGCCGCCGTCCACTCGTCCCCGTCGAAATTGGATTTGTAGCGCAGCGCCTGCACCTGCAGGTTCAGCCGGTCGTAGGCATGGGTTAGCGCCGGATTGTGCGCGGCGCGGTTGATCGCGATGTGCGTGCCCATGCTGGCGGCGAAATACGCGCGGATATCGCGCTTTTCGTAGTTCTCCCGCATCTGCGCGTGCAGCTGCGCGATGCGCGCCAATTCCGCGTCCGTCGCGCGCTCGGCGGCGCTGCGCACCGCCAGTCCTTCCAGCACCGACAGCACGTCGAAGATGTTCTCCACGTCGTCGGCCGACAACTCGATCACCATCGCCCCGCGCTTGGGCTGCAAGGCCACCAGGCCGTCCGAGGCGAGCATGCGGTAGGCCTCGCGCAAGGGCGTGCGCGAAATCTTCAGTTGGTCGCAAAGATCGCGCTCGTTCAGCCAGGTGCCCGGCTTGAACGTGCCGTCGATGATGAGCTGCCGCAATTTTTCGGCGACCACGGCCGGCAGCGTCGGGTGATTGATGGCCAAATCGGGGACGGACTGGTCCAGGACTTCAGGGTTAGCCATGAGTTGTTCGCACTCGCTAATTCGACTATTTTTTGTATCTGGTATACCAAACACCAAAGGCATACCAACCTGACCCCATCATAGAGCAAGCAACACGCGGGCAGGCATTCCCCCACCAAAGGAGACCTTCATGAACAAGCACGCTCGTGCCTGGGCCGGCGCCCTGGCGCTGACCGCCGGCCTCGCCGCCGCCAGCCCCGCCCTGGCGCAGGACGCCTCGAAATGGCCGGAACGGCCGGTACGCCTGATCGTCGGCTTCGTGCCCGGCGGCGGCACCGACGTGTCGGCCCGCATTCTTTCGGCCCGGCTGTCGGCCCTGCTGGGCCAGCAGGTGGTGGTCGAGAACAAGCCCGGCGCCTCCGGCCTGATCGCGGCCGACTACGTGGCCAAGGCCGATTCCGACGGCTACACGCTATTGCTGGCGAACATGCAGTCCACCGTGGCCGCGCCCTACGTGGTGCAGTCCAACGTCGACCCGATCAAGGACTTCACGGCGGTGCGCTACATCGGCTCGGTGCCCAACGTGCTGGTGGTGAATCCGACCAAGCATGCCTACACCACCGTGCAGAACCTGGTGGACGACGCCCGCGCCAGGCCCAAGCAGCTGCTGTACGCGTCCTCCGGCATGGGCAGCCCGCAGCACCTGAGCGCGGCCCGCTTCTCGCAGATCGCGGGCGTGAGCATGGAACACGTGCCTTACAAGGGCAGCGGCCAGGCCATGACGGACTTGCTGGGCGGCAGCGTGGACATGAACTTCGACACCCTGCCCGGCGCCATCAACCAGATCCAGGCCGGCAAGCTGCGGCCGCTGGCGGTGACCAGCCCGGAACGCAGCAAGCGCCTGCCCAACGTGCCCACGCTGGCCGAGTCCGGCATCAAGGGCCTGGACATCGTGCAGTGGTACGCGGTGCTGGCGCCGGCGAAGCTGCCCAAGCCCATCCTGGACAAGCTCGACCAGGCGCTCGGCCAGACCCTGGCGGACCCCGAGATCCAGGCCAAGCTGGCCGACCAGGGCATGGACCTGGGCGGCGGGCCGAAGAACCCCGCGGCCTTCGCCACCTACGTGCAGGACGAATGGAGCAAGTACGGCAAGCTCACCGCGAGCCTGGGCCTCACCAAACAGTAAACCCCCGCGGGGGTCCGCCCCCGCCCACGCAAAGGAACGCCATGAGCGCACTCCCCACTTCCGATTCCCCCCTCATCCTGAGCCAGCGCGACGGCGACATCGTGACCGTGGTGCTGAACCGTCCGGAGAAGCTCAACGCTTTCACCATCGACAGCTGGCGGCTGCTGGGCGACACCTTCCTGGAGCTGGACGCCGACGACAGCGTGCGCTGCGTGCTGCTGCGCGGGGCCGGCGAAAAGGCCTTTTCGCCGGGCAACGACATCGGCGAGTTCGAGACCGCGCGCAGCAACAAGCAGCAGGCGGTGGAGTACGGCGCCGTCATGCGCCGGACGATCGAGGCCATCGGCGGATGCCAGCACCCCGTGGTGGCGCAGATACACGGCATCTGCGTGGGCGGCGGCCTGGAGATCGCCAGCCTGGCCGACATCCGCATCTGCGGCGAGAGCTCGCGGTTCGGCGTGCCGATCAAGAACCTGGGCCTGGTGATGTCGTATTCGGAGCTGGCGCCGCTGGTGCGCCTGGTCGGCCCGTCGGTGGCGCTGCAGGTGCTGCTCGAAGGCAACATTTTCGACGCCGAGCAGGCCCTGCGCCTGGGCGTGGTCACCCGCGTGGAGCCCGACGACCAGGTCGCCGCGCAAGCCCGGGCCACTGCCCGCCTCATCGCCGACGGCGCGCCGCTGGTGGCGCGCTGGCACAAGAAGTTCATCCGCAACCTGACGAGCGGCAAGCCCCTGACGGACGCCGACCGCGACGAGGCCTTCGATTGTTTCGACACCGAGGATTTCCGCGCGGGCTACCGCGCCTTCCTGGCCAAGGCCAAGCCGCAATTCACCGGCCGCTGAACGCGGCGCTAGGAGTCCACATGCAGAACGATACCCCCCGCCCCGCGGGCGCCCTGGCGGGCATGCGCGTGATCGAGCTTTCGCAGATCATGGCCGGCCCGACCTGCGGCATGATGCTGGCGGACATGGGCGCCGACGTCATCAAGGTCGAGAAACTCGACGGCGGCGACGATTCGCGCCAGTACCGCGACCCCCAGATCAACGGGATCTCGGCGCCTTATCTCATGCTCAACCGCAACAAGCGCGCCATCGCCCTGGACCTGAAGCACCCCGAGGGCAAGAAGGTGCTGCTGCGCATGATCCGCGACGCGGACGTGGTGACCGAGAACTTCCGCAAGGGCACGATGGAGAAGCTGGGCCTGGGCTACGAGACGCTGCGGCGCGAGAACCCGGGCCTGATCTACTGCGCGGTGTCGGGCTACGGCACCACCGGCCCCTACGCCGACAAGGGCGGCTTCGATCTGGTGGCCCAGGGCTTTTCCGGCCTCATGGCGATCACCGGCGAGCCGGGCGGGCCGCCCCTGCGCACAGGCAACTCGGTCGCGGACATCAACGCCGGCCTGCTGGCGGCGTTCGGCGTGCTCGCGGCCTACCAGCACAAGCAACGCACGGGCGAAGGCCAGATCGTGGAGACCTCGCTGCTCGAAGCCAGCCTGCAACAGCTGTACTGGCATGCCGCCATCTATTTCGGCAGCGGCATCTCGCCCGGCCCGACGGGCTCGGCGCACGTGCTCAGCGCGCCGTACCAGGCGTTTCCCACCGCCACCGACTGGATCATCATCGGCGGCGCGAACGAGAAGAACTGGCAGCGCATCGCGCAGGCGCTGGGCCGGCCGGAGTGGGCGGACGACCCGCGCTACGCCCGCAACCGCGACCGCATGAACAACCGCGACGAACTGGTGGCGGAGATGTCCGCGATCCTGGAGACGCGCAGCGCGCAGGAATGGCTGGACGTTTTCGACGAGGCCGGCGTGCCCGCCGGGCCGGTGCATTCGATCGCGCAGGCGCTGTCGCATCCGCAGACGCTGGCCCGCGGCATGGTGGTGGAACAGGATCACCCGGTGGCCGGCAAGGTGCGCACCGTGGGCATGCCCGTGAAACTGTCGGCCACTCCCGCGCAATATCACCGCGCCGCGCCCAGGCTGGGCGAGGACACCATCGCCATCCTGGGAGAGTTCGGCTACGGAGAGCAGGAAATCGATGCGCTGATCGAGGCTGGCGTGGTCGCGGCCGTGGATCGGGAGCGCGCACCGGCGTAGGAACGTGTGAGGCCGGGTTTCTTGAGCCGCCGGCGTCCGGACTGCGGGATTCCGATGCTCGCCCCACTGGGTCTGCGCTTCGGATCCCTCCGCCCGGCCCGCCCATGAAGGGGGGAAAAGAGCCCCCACGCCGCGCCTTCGGCTTGCTGCCCCCCCAGGGGGCTTTTTTGCCTTGGGACGGCCCGGCGGCAAAAAACCACCGCATTACGCGACTGCCAGCCGAGGACCCCGGAGCCATCCGAAGCGCAGCCCCAGTGGGGCGAGCATCGGAATGGCGCAGGGCAGCCTCGGCGACTAAAGAACTCCGACTGGCCGGCTAAAGAACCCCGACCTCCGCAAGTTCGAAGCCCTGCCCGCCCCTGACCGTTACTCGGTCTCGCCCAGATAAGCGGCGCGCACCTTCGGGTCGTGCAGCATCTGGCCGGCCGCGCCGGACAGGATGATCTCGCCGGACTCCATCACGTAGCCGCGATGGCTGTTCTCCAGCGCCAGGCGCGCGTTCTGCTCGATCAGCAGAATCGTGACGCCTTCGCTGGCGATGGTGCGCACCACCTCGAAGACCTTCTCCACCATCAGCGGCGCCAGGCCCATCGAGGGCTCGTCCAGCAGCAGCAACCTGGGGCGCGCGATCATCGCGCGGCCCATCGCCACCATCTGCTGCTCGCCCCCGGACAGCGTGCCGGCCGCCTGCTTGCGGCGTTCGGCCAGCCGCGGGAACAGAGTGAAGACCCGGTCCGTGTCCTGGCGGATCTGCGCGGCGTCGCGGCGCACGTAGGCGCCCATCGCGAGGTTTTCCTCGATGGTGAGCTGGCCGAAGATGCCCCGGCCTTCCGGCACCATGACCAGGCCGCGGCGCACCAGGTCGTGCGATTTCTGGCCGCCGATGGACAGGCCGGCGTAGACCACTTCGCCGCCGGCCAGCGGCACCAGGCCGCAGATGGCGCGCAAGGTGGTGCTCTTGCCCGCGCCGTTGGCGCCGATCAGGCACACCATCTCGCCTTCGTCCACGCGCAGGTCGATGCCGCGCACGGCGCGGATGCCGCCATAGGCGACCTGCAGGCCGCGCAATTCCAGTAAGGGTTGGGATGCCGCCGTCATGCCGGGCGCTCCTGATGAATCAGAGGATCCTGGGCGGCGCCCGCGCCCAGGTAGGCTTCGATGACCTTGGGATCGCGCTGCACCTGGGCGGGCTTGCCCATCGCCAGCACCTTGCCGTATTCCAGCACCAGCACGCGGTCGCACAATCCCATGACCAGCTTCATGTCGTGTTCGATGAGCAGCACGGTGATGCCGTCGGCGCGGATCTTCTCGATCAGCTTGCGCAGCACCACGGTTTCCGAGGCGTTCATGCCCGCCGCCGGCTCGTCCAGCGCGAGCAGCTTGGGATCCGTGGCCAGGGCCCGTGCGATCTCCAGGCGCCGCTGGTCGCCGTAGGGCAGCGACCGCGCGACGTCGTTGGCGCGGTGGCCGATGCCCACGTATTCCAGCAGCTCCTGCGCCCGCGCTTCGGTGGCCGCCTCTTCGGCGCGCGTGCCGCGCGTGCGCAGCACCGCCCCGAACACGCCCGAGCGGGTGCGCATGTGGCGGCCGATCATGACGTTCTCGATGGCGCTCAGGTTGGCGAACAGCCGGATGTTCTGGAAGGTGCGCGCCAGGCCGGCATAGGCGACCTCGTGCGGCTTCTTTCCCGACATCGATACGCCGTCGAAGGTGCAGGAGCCCTCCTCCGGGATGTACAGGCCGGTCAGCACGTTGAACAGCGTGGTCTTGCCCGCGCCGTTGGGTCCGATGAGGCCGTAGATCTCGCCCTGCTCGATGTCGAAGCTCACTTCGGACAAGGCCTGCAGGCCGCCGAAACGCTTGCCCAGCCCCTGGGCTTGCAGCAGTTTGCTCATGCCGCGCCTCCCTGGGCCTTGGTGGCGAGTTCGCGCTTGCGCACGGCCGACGGCCACAGGCCGGCGGGACGGAACAGCATCACGCACACCATCGCCAGGCCGAAGAGCAGCATGCGTATGCCTTCGGGATCCAGCACCACGGCGCCGAACAGCATGTGCTGGACGGGCTCGACCACCGCGCGCAGGAACTCGGGCAGCGCCGCGAGGATGAGCGCGCCCAGGATCACGCCCGGGATGTGCCCCATGCCGCCCAGCACCACCATGCACAGGATGGAGATGGATTCCATAAGCGAAAAGCTCTCGGGGCTGACGAAGCCCTGCATCGAGGCGAACAGCGCGCCCGCCACGCCGCCGAAAGACGCGCCCATGGCGAAGGCCAGCAGCTTGATGTTGCGGGTGTTGATGCCCATGGCCTTGGCCGCGATCTCGTCTTCGCGGATGGCTTCCCAGGCGCGGCCGATGCGCGAATTCTGCAGCCGCACGCACACCACTACGATGATCAGGGTCAGGGCCAGCAGCAGGTAGTAGTACTTCTCGGGCCCCGTCACGCGGAAGCCCAGCAGGCTTTCGGTGCGGCCGAAGGCGAACTCGCCCACCTTGAAGGTGTCGATGCGGTTGATGCCCTGCGGCCCGTTGGTGATGTTCACCGGCGCGTTCAGGTTGTTCAGGAAGATGCGGATGATCTCGCCGAAGCCCAGGGTCACGATGGCGAGGTAGTCCCCTCGCAACTTGAGCGTGGGCGCGCCCAGCAGCACGCCGAACAGGCACGCCACCGCCAACGCGATCGGGAGGATCGCCCAGAACGGCAGGTGCAGGCCGAAATGCGGCGACGCCAGCAGCGCCCAGGTGTAGGCGCCCACCGCGTAGAACGCGATGTAGCCCAGGTCCAGCAGCCCGGCGAAGCCCACCACGATGTTCAGGCCCAGCGACAGCATCACGTACAGCAAGGCGAAGTTCAGGATGCGCACCCAGCTCTGGCCCGCCATGCCGATCACGAACGGCAGGACCGCGAGCACGATGCCGATCAGCGCGATGCCGATCAGGTTGCGGGTGGAGAACCCGCTGCTTTTCAGGTTTCCGCTCATGCCCGGTCTCCCACGCGCTCGCCCAGCAGGCCGGACGGACGGAAGATCAGCACCAGCACCAGCACGAAGAACGCGAACACGTCCTGGTAGTGGCTGCCGAGGAAGCCGCCCGTCAGGTCGCCGATATAGCCCGCGCCCAGCGATTCGATGATGCCCAGCAGCAGGCCGCCGGCCATCGCGCCGACCAGGTTGCCGATGCCGCCCAGCACCGCGGCGGTGAACGCCTTCAGGCCGAGCATGAAGCCCATGGTGTATTGCGACACGCCGTAATAGGTGGCGACCATCATCCCCGCGACGGCGGCCAGCGCCGAGCCGATCAGGAACGCCGCCGAGATGACGGTGTTGATGTTCACGCCCATCAGGCCGGCCACTTCGCGGTTCTGCGCGGTGGCGCGCATGGCCGTGCCCAGGCGGGTTTTGTGCACCACCGCCAGCAGCCCGCCCATGATGAGCGCGGCGATCACCACGATGGCGACCTGCAGCGTGCTCATGCGCGCGCCGGCGATCTCGAACACCTGCGGCGACAGCACCTGCGGGAAATTGAGGTAGTTGCGGCCCCAGGCCATCATCGCCACGTTCTGCAGGATGATGGAGACGCCGATGGCCGTGATCAGCGCGGCCAGGCGGGGCGCGCGGCGCAGCGGCCGGTAGGCCACGCGCTCGGCGGTCCAGCCCACCGCCATGCACAGCGGCACCGAGACCAGCAGGCCGACGCCCAGGACCACGAAGGCCGACGTGCCGGGATCGCCGCCGACCAGCGAAATGGCGACCGTGGTGGCCGCCATCGCGCCGATCATCACGACGTCGCCGTGCGCGAAGTTGATCAGCCCGATGATGCCGTACACCATGGTGTAGCCGAGGGCGACCAGGGCGTACACGCTGCCTAGCGTGACGCCGTTAATCAGTTGTTGAATGAAGATATCCATAGGGGCCGCGGAATAAGCCTGGAAAAATCGCGCGTCGGGCGCGGCGGCGGCCCTGGGGCCTGCCTCGCCGCTGCGCATGGCGCGCGCCGGACGGCGCGCGCGCAATATCGCGGACGGGCGCGGCCTGGCCGCCGCCCGCCCGGGTCAGCCGCCGTCAGTTGGCCTGGCTGACCATCGTTTCAACCATCTCCCACTTGCCGTTCTTGACTTCGTAGATGGTGACCGAGATTTCCTTCAGATCGCCGTTGGCGTCGTAGGAGATGTGCTCGCTGGTCGCGCCCTTGCGGTTCAGCTTGGCCAGGGCCGGCAGGTACTTCTCGGGCTTGGCCGAGCCGGCCTGCTCGATGGCGGTGATCATGTTCCATGCGCCGTCGTAGGCATACGGAGCATAGACGCCGGGGGCCTTCTTGAAGCGCGCCTGGTAGCGCTGCTCGAAGTCCTTGCCCGCGGCCATCTTGTCCAGCGGCACGCCGGCCAGCGAGGCGTAGGTGCCGTCGGCGGCGTCGCCGGCCAGCTTGATGAAGGTGTCGCTGCGGGTCATTTCGCCCGAGACCAGCGGCGCCTTCAGGCCCAGCGTCGCCAGCTGGCGCTTCATGGGACCGGATTGCGCGTCCAGGCCGCCGTAGAAGATGGCGTCGGGCGCGGCGCCCTTGATGTTGGTCAGGATGGCGGTGAAGTCGTTCGCCTTGTCGGTCGTGTACTCGCGGCGCACGACCTGGCCCCCGGCGGCCTTGACGGCTTTCTCGACCTCGTCCGCCAGGCCCTGGCCGTAGGCGGTGCGGTCGTCGATGATGGCGACCTTCTTGGCCTTGAGCTTCTCGACCATGAACTTGCCGACCGCGGCGCCCTGCTGGGTGTCGCTGGTCATCATGCGGAACGTGGTCTCGTAGCCTTGCTTGGTGTATTCGGGCGAGGTGGCCATCGCGATCTGCGGCAGGCCGGCTTCGTGGTAGACGCGCGACGCGGGGATCGTGGTGCCCGAATTGAAGTGGCCCAGGATGCCGACGACGTCCTGGTCGACCAATTGCTGCGCGACCTGCACGCCGACGCGGGGATCGGCCTGGTCGTCGCGGGATACCAGCACGAAGGTGGCGGGCTTGCCGTCGACCTTGATGCCCTTCTTGTTGGCTTCTTCCAGGGCCAGGTTCAGGCCGTTCTGCATATCTTCGCCGTAGTGCGACTGCGGGCCGGTGAGCGGCGCGGCGAAGCCGAACTTGACGTCTGCGGCCTGCGCGGCGGCGGCCAGGCCGGTGGCGGCGAGGCTGGCGGCGACAAGCTTCAAAGTGGTGCGGAACTTCATGGGTATCCTCCGGGGTGTCGGACTTAAGACCTTGTTATACCTGAGCTTTTAGCCAGGCTTCTGGTTTTTTACTACCGCAAGCCCCGATGGTGGCGGGGTCTTGCACATGCATGTTCTGCAAAATCCGGAGGCCGGGTTGCGACATCCGGATTTGAGGTGCGACCGGATTTTCCTTCCAGTGCAACCTTGCCCGATATTGGAGATAACCCTTGGATCCCGGCAGGTCAGCCCCGACGCCCCTCAACCGATGGTCATGAGGCTGGCGTTGCCGCCCGCGGCCGCGGTATTGACGCTGATGGAGCGCTCGGTCAACAGGCGCTCCGGCACGTAGCCGGCGCCGGCCGCGATGGCGTCCGGCGTCAGGCCGTGCACCGACAGGATGGCGCCCGGGCGCCGGGCGATGCGCTGGTTCAGCGCCTGGAGCGCGTCGCCATCGCCTTCGAACAGCACGGCCTGGTAGTCGGCCTGGTCGACTTCCTCGTCGTCCAGGATGCCGGCCTGCCCGCCCTGCTCCGAGTCCAGCGTGGCCAGCAGCGCCCGCGCCGCCGGCGTGTCGGCGAACCAGGCATGGTTGCCCGTCTGCCTGGCGACCGACCACTGCGCCCGAGCGCCGGCCTCGGTGGCCGCCACGCAATACACGGCGCCGCGCGGCTCGACCAGGTAGGTGTTGGTCTCGCCCGTGGGACCCGGCAGCGCGATGCGCTGCGGCAGCGGCGCCGACGCGTCCAGCGCGGGCGGCAGCCCGGCCGGACGGGTGCCCAGCAGGCGGTACATGTAAAGCGGGCCGCCGGCCTTGGGGCCGGTGCCGGAGAGGCATTCGCCGCCGAAGGGCTGCACGCCCACCACGGCGCCGACGATGTTGCGGTTGACGTAGACGTTGCCCGCGTGGATCTGGCCGGTGACGTGGGCGATGGTTTCGTCGATGCGGGTATGCACGCCGAAGGTGAGGCCGTAGCCGGTGCCGTTGACGGCCTCCAGCAAGGCGTCCAGCTCGTCGCGCTTGTAGCGCACCACGTGCAGCACGGGGCCGAAGACTTCGCGCGTCAGTTCGCCGACGTCGTCGATCTCGATGATGGTGGGCGGCACGAAGGTGCCGTGGCGGCATTCGCCGTTCAGTTCCGCCTGGTCGACGCGATGGCCGGCCGTGCGCATGGCTTCGATGTGGCGCTGGATGCCGTTGCGGGCTTCCGTGTCGATCACGGGGCCCACGTCCACCGAGAGGCGGTCGGGGTTGCCCACGCTCAGTTCGCGCATCGCGCCGCGCAGCATGGTCAGCACGTGGTCGGCGCTGTCTTCCTGCACGCACAGCACGCGCAGGGCCGAGCAGCGCTGGCCGGCGGAATCGAAGGCCGAGGTCAGCACGTCGAACACCACCTGCTCGGCAAGCGCGGAGGAATCGACCACCATGGCGTTCTGGCCGCCGGTTTCCGCGATCAGCGGAATGGTGTGGCCGGCGTCGTCCAGGCGGTCGGCCAGCGTGCGCGAGATGATGCGCGCGACGTCGGTGGAACCGGTGAACATCACGCCGCGCACGCCGGGGCTGGACACGAGCTGGGCGCCCACGGTTTCGCCGCGGCCCGGCAGCAGCTGCACGGCGCCGGCGGGCACGCCGGCCGCGCGCAGGATGGCCACGGCTTGCGCCGCGATCAGCGGGGTCTGCTCGGCGGGCTTGGCTAGCACGGTGTTGCCGGCGGCCAGCGCGGCCGCGACCTGGCCGGTGAAGATGGCCAGCGGGAAGTTCCAGGGGCTGATGCACAGCACGGTGCCCAGCGGGCGGTGCGTGTCGTTGCTGAATTCCGTTTCCGCCTGGTCCGCGTAATAGCGCAGGAAGTCCACGGCTTCGCGCACTTCGGCGATGGCGTTGGGCAGGGACTTGCCGGCCTCGCGCACGATCAGGCCCAGCAGGGTCTGCATCTGCTCTTCCAGCAGTTGCGCCGCGCGGCGCAGGCACTGGGCGCGCTCGGCAACCGGCGTGGACTGCCAGATGGGCGAGGCGTTGGCGGCTTCGCGCAAGGCGGCCTCGGCCTCTTCCGGCGTCGCTTCGATGACGTGGCCGACCACGTCGCGCAGGTTGGCGGGGTTGCGGACTTCGATGGCGCGGGCGGCATCCCAGGCCGCTTCGCCTTCGCCCAGCATGGGGCCGGCGCGCCACGGCATGCCGGCGCTGGCCAGCAGGGCCGCGGACAGCGAGCCCAGGCGGTGTTCATTGCTCAGGTCCAGGCCCGCCGAGTTGGCGCGGGCGCCCTCTTGCGGATCGCCATAGAGTTCGCGCGGAAGCGGGATCTTTTCGTGCGGCGCGCCCAGCGGCGCGATGCGCGAGGCGGCCTCGACGGGATCGGCCACCAGTTGCTCGACGGGAATGCTCTCGTCGCCGATCAGGTTCACGAAGGAGGTGTTGGCGCCGTTTTCCAGCAGGCGGCGCACCAGGTAGGCCAGCAGCGTTTCATGCGTGCCCACCGGCGCGTAGATGCGGCAGGGGCGGTTCAGCTTGCCCTGCGCCAGCGGCCCGACCACTTCGTCGTACAGCGGCTCGCCCATGCCGTGCAGGCACTGGAACTCGTACTGGCCGGGATAGTAGTTCTGGCCGGCCAGCTGATAGATGGCGGACAGGGTGTAGGCGTTGTGCGTGGCGAACTGCGGATAGACCGCCTCGGGCGCGCCCAGCAGCTTGCGGGCGCAGGCCAGGTAGGCCACGTCGGTGTAGACCTTGCGCGTGTAGACCGGATAGCCTTCCAGGCCGTCGACCTGGGCGCGCTTGATTTCGCTGTCCCAGTAGGCGCCCTTCACCAGGCGCACCATCACGCGGTGGCGGCTGCGGCGGGCCAGGTCGATCACGTAGTCGATCACGAAGGGCGCGCGCTTCTGGTAGGCCTGGATGACGAAGCCGATGCCGTTCCAGCCGTCCAGCTCGGGCTCGAAGCACAGCGCTTCCAGCAGGTCGAGCGAGATTTCCAGGCGGTCCGCTTCCTCGGCGTCGATGTTCAGGCCGATGTCGTAGCTGCGGGCCAGCGCCGTCAGGGCCTTCACGCGCGGCAGCAGCTCCGCCATGACGCGCTCGCGCTGGGCGCGAGAATAGCGCGGGTGCAGCGCCGAGAGCTTGATGGAGATACCCGGGCCTTCATAGATGCCGCGGCCGGCCGCGGCCTTGCCGATGGCGTGGATGGCCTGTTCGTACGAGGCGTAGTAGCGGTCGGCGTCCTCGGCCGTGGTCGCGGCCTCGCCGAGCATGTCGTAGGAATAGCGGAAGCCGCGCGATTCCATCTTGCGGTTGTTGGCCAGCGCCTCGGAGATGGTCTGGCCGGACACGAATTGCTCGCCCATCATGCGCATGGCCATGTTCACGCCCTTGCGCACCAGCGGCTCGCCGCCCTTGCCGATCAGGCGGGTCAGCGCCTTCGACAACGACTGTTCGCTGCTGACGGCCACCAGCTTGCCGGTGATCATCAGGCCCCAGGTCGCGGCATTGACGAACAGCGATTGCGAACCGCCCATGTGCGACTTCCAGTCGCCGCGGGCGACCTTGTCGCGGATCAGCGCGTCGCGCGTGGCGCGGTCGGGGATGCGCAGCAGCGCCTCGGCCAGGCACATCAGCGCCACGCCTTCCTGGCTGGAGAGCGAGAATTCCTGGATCAGCCCTTCAACGCCGCCGCCGCTGCGCTTGCCGCGCAGCTTCTTCACCAGGTCGCTGGCCATCGCGTGAATCTTTTCCAGGTTCGGCATGCGGGCCTGGCCCAGCAGCAGCGGCACGCATTCCGGCTCAGGGCGGCGGTAGGCCGCCGTGATGGCCGCGCGCAGCACGGACTGGGGTTGCACGTCCTGGCCGAATTCGTAGAACGGCGGCGTGGGCGCGGAATGCCCGTCGCCCGCGTCGTCCTCGCCGCCCCCTTCCGACCCCAGGTGCGACATCTCGGCGGGCAGATGGCCGCGCTCGATCTTGTCCAGGTAGGCAAGAATCGCCTGCTTGTGCAGCCAGTGCGGCGTGCAATTGAGCTTTTGCGCGGCGGCCTTGAGCCGGTCGCGGAGCGCGTCGTCGACTTTGACGCCTAGGGTCGTGCTGGCCATAAGAGATTGCTTCCTGTCGCATGGCAGAGGTAGCGCTGGGCGCACGGGCGACAAAACCCGAAACCCAGCTGGGGTAGGACCGTATGCTAGACAGGTTGCAACCGCGTTTGTATTGCGGTTAACCCTAGGTTAACCGCTTGAGATCAGGCGGGTTTTGCGGAAGGCGGATATCAGTCCTTGAGGGCGGAGCATCCCAGCATCTGGACCCCTGCCGACCCCGCGGGCGCCTGGCCCCGGATGGCCGAGGCCATGGTGCCAGCCAGCGCGGCCACCGCCCGCTGCTGCGCGGCGATCAGCGCGGGCACGCCCTCTTCCGCCACCGTTTCCGTGACGACGCTGCGGCACAGCAGGCCGGCGCCCTTCGTATTGACCGGCCGCACGCGCCAGGTGGCGTCCAGCTGGGCCATGCTGCCCGAGACCAGCTCGAAGCGCTGCACGTCGGTCTGGACGCGCCAGACCGCGGCGCCGGGCCCCGGCTTGACCATCTGCACGTCCAGCGCGCCCAGTTCGCGCTTGAGCGCGTCCGACAGCGCGCCGCGCAGCTCGTCGCCCAGGGGCGAGCTCCAGCGCTCGGAATAGAGGGCCGAGAGGCTGCCGTCCCCGGTGCGCACCATGAGCTGGGGCTGATCGGCCTGGGTGGTGATGCTGACCGGCTGCACGTCGATCAGGTAGGCGGCGCCGGCCGCGCCGGCGCCCGCGGCCGGCGCGGCCGGCCCCTGGAGCGTGTAGTAATGCACGGGCGCCGACGCGCCGCAGCCCGCCAGCGCGGCCGATACGGCCGCCAGGGCCAGGACCGGCCGCAGGCGGGGAGCCCGCGTCCGCCCGGGCTGCGACGGAGTGGACGGAGAGGATGGGCACACGCGGCCAAGGAGGCGTCTATTCATGGGTTTCAGTTCCTGACAGGACCGGCGCCGGGGATCGGGTCCGGGCCGCGGCCGCGCAACAAGGCCTCGGGGTTGGCTTGCAGGAAATCGGCCAGGGCGCGCAGCGAGCGGGCCGCCCGGCCCAGCTCCTGCATCGCCCGTTCCGTGTTGACGGGCAGCGAGGCGTCGGACGCCAGCAGCGCGTTGATCTGCGCCATGGAATCCCTGGCCTGCTTCAGCATCTTCTGCGCTTCCGGCGCCACCTGCTTGTCGAGGCGGCCCATCAGCTTGGAGGTGCTGGCCAGCGTGGCGCGCAGGTCTTCGCCGATCTTGTCGAACGGGATCTTCTCGACCTTGGCGATGATGTTGCTGACCTGCTGCTGCAGCTGGTCGAGGTTGCCCGGCACGGTCGGGATGATCGCGGGATCGGACATCTTGAACTCGACCGGCTTGGCGTTCGGGAAGATGTCCAGCGCCACGTAGAGCTGGCCGGTCAGCAGGTTGGCGGTGCGCAGCTGGGCGCGCAGGCCGTGCTTGATCATGCCGCCCAGCAGGCGGCCGCCCGCCACGTCGCCGTCCTGGACGGCGCGGTCGCGCACTTCGTCGAAGACGCGGCCCAGGCGCTCCGGATAGAGCGTGGCGTCCACCAGCGAGTAGAAGCGCTTAGACACCGGGTCGAAGTCCAGGTTGATCTGGGTGACGTTGCCCAGCGTGATGCCGCTGAAATCGATCGGCGCGCCCACGGCGAGCCCGCGGATGGACTGGTCGTAGCGCATGCGGATCGGGAAGGCCTCGCCGTCCGGGTTCGCCTTGGCCGCGGTCTCGGTCGGGTAGAGATCGAACTGGGCGTCCGCGGCCGCAGGCGTGCCGGCATCGCGCGCGGTCAGCACCGGCTCGAACGCCACCCCGCCGACCGCCATGGACACCAGCGATTGCGTGCGCACCTTCAACCCATCCGCATTGACGCTGAAGTCCACCCCGCTGGCATTCCAGAAGCGCGTGCCGTTGGTGACGAATTTATCGTTGGGCGCGTCCACGAACACCTCGACGTTCACGGCCTTGCCGGTCTGGTCCAGCGCATAGCCGATCACGCGGCCGACGTTGATGCGGCGGAAATACACCGGCGAACCGATGTCCAGCGAGCCCAGGTCCGACGCCTTCAGCTTGAAGCGCTTGCCGGCGCGATCATGCGTCACGGCGGGCGGGACTTCCAGGCCTTCGAAGCTCAGTTTGGTGGCCTTGTTGCCGTTCTTGCCTTCGACCGCGTCCACGCCGATATAGGCGCCCGAAAGCAAGGTGCCCAGTCCGGATACGCCGCTCACGTCCAGGCGCGGGCGCACCACCCAGAAGTTGGTGCCTTCGCGGGCCAGGTCGGAGACTTCCTTGGCCAGCTCCGCCTGCACCACCACCTTGGTGCGATCGGAATTGAAGCCGATGGACTTCACCGTGCCGATGGTGACGTCCTTGTAGCGCAGCTGGGTCTTGCCGACTTCCAGCCCCTCGGCGGTATTGAACGAAATGGAGATGTCGGGCCCGGCCTGCATCCAGGTCCGCACGACCAGGGACAAGCCCATGAGGGCCGCCACGATGGGCACCAGCCAGATCCATGAGATCCGGCTCTTCTGCTTGCGCGAGATCGTGGGTGAAGCGAACTTTTCCTCACCGGATCCGGGTGCTTGCTCGGACATCTACTCTTCCTTTTTGGTGGGCGAAAACCGCGGCCTAGCCCATTTCCTGACCGGCGCCGGGCGCCGGCTGGCGCCGGCCTTCCACCGGCGCTGATTCTATTTCACTTTGTCCTTCGAGGTCCCAGCTGCGGCGCAGGTCGAAGCTCATGGCCGACAGCATCGTGAGGATCACGACCACGCCGAATGCCGCCGCGCCCGCCCCCGCGCTGATTTCCATCAAGCCCTGGAAATCCGCCAGCGCCGCAAGCAATATAACGACAAAAACGTCCAGCATCGACCATTGGCCAATGAACTCGACCATTTGATACAGGCGGGTGCGCGGACGCAGGTTGGTCGTGCTGCGCCATTGCTCGGTAAGGAGCAGCAGGATGAGCGCGAGCAGCTTGGTGAGCGGAACCGCCACGCTGGCGATGAAGACGATCAGCGCGATGTCCCAGGACCCCATTTCCCACAGTTCGACCACGCCGCCCAGGATGGTGTGGGCGCTGTCGCCCAGCACGGAGCTGACCTTCATCACCGGCAGCACGTTGGCGGGAATGTAGAACACCACGGCGGCCAGCAGCAGCGCCCAGGTGCGCGCCAGGTGATCGGGCTTGCGGTAGTGGACCAGCGCGTCGCAGCGCACGCAATGGTGCTCGGCCTCTTCGTCGGCCTCGCGCGGCAAGGCCTGCACCTGGCCGCAGACGTGGCAGCCGGTCAGGATTTCGGCCGGCCCGGCCTGGGGCACGTGCACCGGCGCCACGCCCACGGTTTCGGCATAGCGCCACAGCACGTGCGGCGACAGCCGGCCCAGCATGGTGAGAAGCACGGTGAGGACGCCGAAGGCGCCCAGCCCGATCCCGGGCGAGACCGCGGCCATGCCGGCCAGCTTGACCACCGCCACCAGCACGCCCAGCAGGAATACGGGGATCATGCACCAGGGCCGCAGGAAGCCCAGGAGCCGCATGGCCTGGCGAAAGCCCACGGGCTCCTGCCCTCGGGACAAGGGGCCCAGCACCCACAGCAGCACGGTGAGCTGCAGCATCGGCAGCGCGAATCCGGCCAGGCCGGTCATGATGGCCACCACCCAATGCCCTTGGCGCCAGGTGATGGAAATGGCGTCCAGCAGGGAGGCCTGCTGCGTCATGCCCTGCACGGACATCGAGGCGACAGGATAGGCGTTCGCCACCCCGAAGACGATCAGGGCGGCGATGGCGAGCGCCAGCCAATTGGACAAAGTCAGCCCGCTGTAGCGCCAGAGGATGGCACCGCAGCGGGCGCAATTGGCGGTCTCGCCAGGTTTCAGCTGATGCCGGCGATAGATGCTTGCGCAGTGTTCGCACTCGATCAGCGGCTGGCGGTCCGCGGTCATAAGGGAGGCAGGCCCTTATCTAGTCGACCAATTCGACTTCCTGTTTGTCGGGCGCATCCGAGGACGGCGGCTTGCCGCTGTCGTCGAAGCTCAGCGTCACCTTGCCTTCGTCGTCCAGGTCCACCGTGACGGTGCCGCCCTCGACCAGCTTGCCGAACAGCAGCTCGTCGGCGAGCGCGCGCCGGATCGTGTCCTGGATGAGACGCTGCATGGGACGCGCGCCCATGAGCGGATCGAACCCCTCCTTGGCGAGATGCTCGCGCAGGCGCGTGGTGAAGACGGCTTCCACGCGACGCTCGTGCAGTTGATCTTCGAGCTGCATGAGGAACTTGTCCACCACGCGCAGGATGATTTCGCGGTCCAGGGGCGCGAACGGGATGATCGCGTCCAGGCGGTTGCGGAACTCGGGCGTGAACATGCGGCGGATTTCCGCCATTTCGTCGCCCACGACGCGGGAATTCGCGAAGCCGATGGACGGACGGTTCAGCGTTTCGGCGCCCGCGTTCGTCGTCATGATGAGGATGACGTTGCGGAAGTCCGCCTTGCGGCCGTTGTTGTCGGTCAGCGTGCCGTGGTCCATGACCTGCAGCAGGATGTTGAACACATCCGGGTGCGCCTTTTCGATTTCATCCAGCAGCAGCACGCAATGCGGCTGCTTGGTGATGGCTTCGGTGAGCAGGCCGCCCTGGTCGAACCCGACGTAGCCCGGAGGCGCGCCGATCAGGCGCGACACGGCGTGGCGCTCCATGTATTCGGACATGTCGAAGCGCAGCAGTTCCACGCCCAGCGTGAACGCGAGCTGGCGGGCCACCTCGGTCTTGCCCACGCCGGTGGGGCCGGAGAACAGGAAGGCGCCAATCGGCTTTTCCGGCTTGCCCAGGCCCGAGCGCGCCATCTTGATGGCGGCGGACAGGGCCTCGATGGCGTTGTCCTGGCCGAAGACCACGGTTTTGAGGTCCCGGTCGAGCGTGGCGAGCTTGCTGCGGTCGTCGTTGGAGACGGACTGCGGCGGGATGCGCGCGATCTTGGACACGATGTTTTCGATGTCCACCTTGCCGATCACCTTCTTCTGGCGCGAGCGCGGCAGCAGGCGCTGCGCGGCGCCGGCCTCGTCGATCACGTCGATGGCCTTGTCGGGCAGGTGGCGGTCGTTGATGAAGCGCGCGGACAGTTCAGCCGCCGCCGACAGCGCGGCCGCCGAGTAGCGCACGCTGTGGTGCTCTTCGAAGCGGCTCTTCAGGCCGCGCAGGATCTGCACGGTCTGTTCGACGCTGGGCTCGGGCACGTCGATCTTCTGGAACCGGCGCGACAGCGCGTGGTCTTTCTCGAAGACGCCGCGGTATTCCGTATACGTGGTTGCGCCGATGCACTTGAGCTGCCCGGAAGACAGGGCCGGCTTCAGGAGGTTGGAGGCGTCCAGCGTGCCGCCGGAGGCCGAACCGGCCCCGATCAGCGTGTGGATCTCGTCGATGAACAGGATGGCGTCGGGGTTGCCGCGGATCTGCTTGAGCACGCCCTTGAGGCGCTGCTCGAAATCGCCGCGGTACTTGGTGCCGGCCAGCAACGCGCCCATGTCCAGCGAAAAGACCTGGGCGGCCTGCAGGACTTCGGGCACCTCGCCGCGCGTGATGCGCCAGGCCAGGCCTTCGGCGATGGCGGTCTTGCCCACGCCGGCCTCGCCGACCAGCAGCGGGTTGTTCTTGCGGCGGCGGCACAATACCTGGATCACGCGCTCGACTTCGTGCTCGCGCCCGATCAGGGGATCGATGCGCCCGGCCAGCGCGGCCGCGTTCAGGTCGGTCGCGTATTGGTCGAGCGGCGACTGGCGCGATTCGCCCTGCTCTTCACCATTGGTCTGCTGCTCTTTCTGCACGGCGGCGGACTCCACCTGTGGCTGTTTGGTAATGCCATGCGAGAGGAAGTTGACGACATCGAGCCGCGTGACGCCCTGCTGCTGCAGGTAGTACACGGCGTGCGAATCCTTTTCGCCGAAAATGGCCACGAGCACATTCGCGCCGGTGACCGGCTTCTTGCCGGTGCCGCCCGCGGAAACGTGCATGATCGCGCGCTGGATCACGCGCTGGAATCCCAGCGTGGGCTGGGTGTCGACTTCGGCGCCGCTGGGAATGACGGGCGTGTTTTCCGAGACGAACTGGCGCAGGTTGCGGCGCAGATCATCCAGGTTGGCAGCGCAGGCGCGCAGTACCTCGACAGCCGAAGCGTTGTCGAGCAACGACAACAGCAGGTGCTCGACGGTAATAAATTCGTGCCGGGCCGAACGGGCCTCGACGAAAGCCATATGCAGGCTGACTTCAAGCTCTTGAGAAATCACGCTTCCTCCGTAACGCATCGAAGCGGTCAAATACACGATTCATATTCTATGCCGATCATGGCGTAACGCCAGCGATTTCAAAAACCACGCTGTCGTGACGGCCATGCGCATCCATGACAGTAAGCGTATACCGGCCGTCCAGCGCCAACACTACCTTGAAAGGATGACCCGAGGCGCCATGGCTGACCACGCGTCCATCGAGCATCCACCATACCTCGCCCTCGGCTCCTTGCACATCCACATCCACCGCCACCTGGCGCCCGCCGGGCACGGGCCGAAGCACCGAACCCGCGGCCACGCCCTGCAGGCGCAATGGCCCCTGCGTGGCATCGGCATAGCCCGCGAACGACGGCGGCGCGGTTTCGTTCAGGATCCACGCCGCGCGCTGCTCGGGACACACCCCGGACGGCACGCTGCCCAGCTTGTAGCCCAGCGGCCAGCACGTCACGGCCGCCTGCACCGTTTCGGGCCTGACGCGGACCTGCTGGGCGCCTTCCGGCAATGCCGCCACGATATCCTGCAACAGCGGCGCCGCCACGTTGGCCCCGAAAAAACCCGGATTGGGCGTGCCGTCGGGACGGCCCACCCAGACGCCCATCGTCCATCTGTCGGTCACTCCGACCGCCCAGGCGTCGCGGAAGCCGAAACTCGTCCCGGTTTTCCAGGCCAGCCGGCGGGCCGGGCTGCCCGACTGATAGAACGGCCGGTCGGGATGGCCGCCGCCCTCCAGGATATCGCGGACGATCCAGGCCGCCCCAGGGCTCATCATACGGGACTCGACCAGCGGCTGCTCCGCCCGCAGGCGGGGCCGCCCGGAAACGCCGTCGCGGGCCAAGGCCCGGTAAGCGCCCACCAGTTCTTCCAATGTGGTGCCACCCCCGCCCAAAATCAAGCTCAGATTCGGCTCCGCGCCGGCGGGCAATCGTAACCGCACCCCGCCGGCCAGCATGACGGCCGCGAACCGGCTGGGCCCGACGCGGTCCAGGAGATCCACGGCGGGCACGTTGAGAGAGCGCTGCAAGGCCTGCGCCACGCTGATAGGACCGGCGAATGCCGCCTGAAAGTTCCCCGGCGCGTAACCGCCGAAGGACATGGGCGCGTCCATCAGCAGGCTTTCGGAGTGGATCAGGCCCTCGTCCAGCGCCTGCGCGTACAGGAAGGGCTTGAGCGTGGAGCCGGGCGAACGCACCCCGCGCACCATGTCCACGTGGGCATAGCGGGTATCGTCGGAAAAGTCCGCGGAACCGGCATAGGCCTTGACCTCCAGCGTGTCGTTGTCCATGACCAGCACGGCCATCGAGACCTTGGGCGGCAGGCTGTCCACGCGATCCAGCAGCATGCGCTCCACCGAGGCCTGCATGTCGGCGTCCAGGGTGGATTCGACCAGGGCCGGGCGCTCGCCGGGGCGCCGGGCGCCCGCTCGCCGCGCGCCGGCTTCCTGCAGGAGCCGCTGCGCGGCCAGCGGGGCCAGCCAGCGCGCCCGCAGCGGCGGGGCCACCACGCGCTCGATCTTGGCGTCGTCCACCTCGGCCCGCGTCCAGCGGCCCAGCTCCACCATGCGGTCCAGCACCTTGTCGCGGGCGGCCTGCGCCGCCTCAGGGTGGCGGTCGGGCCGCAGCCGCGACGGCGCCTGCGGCAAGGCGGTCAGCATGGCGGCCTCGGCCGGGCTCAGGTCGCGGGCGGGCTTGCCCAGCCACAGGCGCGAGCCCATTTCCACGCCCTCGACGATGCCGCCCATGGGCGCGTGGGTCAGGTACAGGGAAAGGATCTCGTCCTTGCTGTAGTGCATTTCCAGCTGGACGGCGCGCCAGGCCTGGCGCAGTTTGGCCGACATGGTGCGCGACGGCTTGCCGGCCAGTTGCGGATCGACCAGGCGCGCCACCTGCATGGTCAGCGTAGACCCGCCCGACACGATGCGGCGGTTGGTGGCCCACTGCCACCCTGCCCGCGCCAGCGCCACCGGATTCACCCCGGGGTGCCAATAGAACCAGCGATCCTCGTAGGTCAGCAGCGTTTCCAGATAGCGCTCGGACACCTGGTCGGGCTTGACCGGATAGCGCCAGATGCCGTCGCGGCTGGGATAGTTGCGCAGCGGCGTGCCGTCGGCGGCCACGACCACGGCCGCGCCGCCCGAGTCCACGGGCGGGAGCGGATACAGGCGGTCCAGCGCGAATAACGACGCGGCCAGCACGAACAACGCGCTGGCCGCGAAGATGCCCCGCCGCCGCCAGCGGCGGGCGCGCCGGGCGCCCTCCGCCGGGGTGACGCCGGCGTTCAAGGACGCTTGGCGCCGCGGTCGCGGATTTCCACCGTGCTCCATTGCTCGCCCACGCCCCGGATTTCCGGCCGGTACATATCCTCGGCCACCGTCGACGGCACCGCGTAGCGGCCCGGCGTGACGACGCGCACCAGGTAGAACACGTCCACCTTGCCGCGCCCCAGCGCCACGGCGGCCACGTAGCGGTCGTCGCGGAACTCGCGGTGCTTGATGTTGGGATCCGCCATGGCGTCGGCCACGCGGCGCCCGCCGATCGTCCAGTCCTGCATTTCCGGACTTTGCGACAGGTTCAGGTTCTCGACCTCGAACCCGGCCGGCACGCGGTCGACCAGCAGCCCGTCGGGGATGTTCTGGTTGGCGGTGGCCTGCACCCACACCACCAGCATGTCGCCGGTCTGCAGGGAGCCGCCATCCCACGGGCGGCCATCGGGGCGGTACCAGCCGCGCTTGAGCTGGATGATGTCGTTGCGCGGCGCGGGGGCCGTGGTGGGGCTGCCCTGGATGTCGTATTCGACGAACAGGGACTGGCTGCCGGTGTTGACCAGCTGCGTGCCGGCCAGCTCGGCCGCCGACAGCGACACGGTCTGGTCGCTCTTGCCGCCCGCGAGCGGCTTGCGCGTGCCGTTGACCGTCAGCGCGGCTTCCCACGGCGTGGCCTTGTCGCCGCCCATCGCGCGGGCCGCCAGCAGCAACGCCATCTGCTCCTGCGTCGACAGGTACGAGCGGTTGCCCAGCCGGCTCGCCAGTTGCGTCATCAGGCTTTCGATGCGCTCGTTGCGCAGCTCGTAGCGCTGGGCCAGCGCATAGGCCAGCGCGTAGTCGCGCACGCCGCTGCCGTAGTCGCCCAGCCACTCGTCGTAGTAGCCGTTGGTGCGGCGCTGGCTGATGCCGTATTCGCGCGCCACGGCCAGGTCGAGCGCGGACTTCATGCGCCCTTCGTCGCCCATCAGCTTGAAGGCGGCCGCCAGCTGGATCAGCGGCAGCGGCGAGCGCGCGCGCTCCTGGTAGTTGTCGAACAGCTGGCGCACCGTGGACAACGGCGCCTTGTTGTCGCGCGCCAGCGCCAGCACCGCGGTGGCCAGGCCGGCGAAGCGGCGGTGGTCTTCCCGCAGGATGTTGGCGTCGCCGGAGTCGAAGCGGCCGGACTCCAGGTTGCGCTTGAGGTTGGGCGACCAGGTGCCGAACCCGCCAGTGCTCTGCTGCACCTGCTCCAGCAGCCACTGACGCGAACGGTCCAGCGTGGCCTCGGGCACTTCGAAGCCCTGGTCGCGGGCGTCCTGCAGGAAGCCGACCGCGTAGGCCGTCAGCCACACGTCGCGCGACGAGGAGCTGCTCCACAGGTTGTAGGAGCCCACCGCGTTGCGCATGCCGGCCATGCGGCCGATCGCGCCGGCCACCTTGGCCGCGCGTTCAGCCTGGGTGCGCGGCTTCAGGCCGAACTGCTTGGCCGCGTCTTCGTCGATCAGCACCCACGGCAGGGTCGCGCTGATGGTCTGCTCGGTGCATCCGTAGGGATAGTTGAGCAGGCCTTCGACCAGGCGGTTGACGTTGAACGGCGGGCGGTTCGACACGGTCAGGCTGACCGTGGTGGAGTCCGGGTAATAGGACGCCACCCACGAGGCCTGCGGCGTATTCGTTTCGCCCGGATTCAGGCGCAGGCGGCGCACCTGGCGCTCGGCCGCGTAGGCGGGCTGCACCTGCAGCACGGATTCGCGCACGATGTGCACGGGCTTGCCGCCGCCCTGCCCGTCGACGGTCAGGCGCATCAGGCCCAGGCCGTACGAGCCGGTGGTGGTGGCGTTGAAGCGCAAGGTCGCGCGCTGCTTGTCCTTCAGCGTCACGGTCTTGACGCCGTCGACGATGGCCAGCGGATCGAGCGCTTCCAGCTTCACGGTCACCTTCTGCTCGGCGCCGCTCAGGTTGGTCACGTCGAGCGCGATGGCGGCCTGGTCTCCCGGCGTGATGAAGCGCGGGGTATTCAGCTCGGCCACGATGGGCGCGGCCACCACCATTTCGGTGTCGGCGCTGCCGTAATTGTCGGGCGTGAAGGCCACCGCCATCAGGCGCAGGGTGCCATTGAAGTCGGGCAGGTCCAGCGGAATGTCGGCTTCGCCCTGGGCGTTCAGCTTCACCGGGCCGGAGAACAGGTCGACGAGCTTGACCTTCTTCGGCAGGCTCTTGCTGTCGCCGCGCATGGCGGCGTCGCCGCCCCACTTCAGCTTGCCCTTGGTGCCGTCCATTTTCTCGATCAGCTTGCCGTACATGTCCAGCAGTTCGGGCGCGTAGCGGTGCTTGCCGAAGAAATAGTCCAGCGGATCGGGCGTCTTGTACTGGTTGATGTTCAGGATGCCCACGTCCACGGCGGACAGGGTCACGGTGGCCTGCTTGCCCTGGGCGCCGTCGACCTTGACGCGCACGGTGGCCTTGGTTTCGGGCACCGCCTTGACGGGGGCCGTGAGCGTCACGTCGAGCTTGCGGTCGGCGCTGGCGATGGGCAGGAACGTCAGGCCCAGCGCGCGCGCCGGAGTGACGCGGTCGCCCTCGCTGCCGGGGCGGAACACCGCCGCGGCGATATACAGATCATGGCGCTTCCAGGTCTTGTCGACCGGAATCTCGACCTGGGTGCCAGTAGCCTTCACCGCCACCCAGGTGGACCACAGCATGCGGTCGCCCTCGACGGTGATGAGGGCCTGGCCGTCGTGCGGCGGGGTCAGGGTCAGCTTGACGGTCTCGCCCGGCTTGGCCGGCACGCCTTCCAGCTTCATCTGGACGCGGTCGGGGCGGTTGCCCATGGCGTCGGCGTCCTGCGCGTTCCAGCCGGCGTAGAAGCGGTAGCGCATCGTTTCGCCGGTTTCGGGATCGGCGATCTCCAGGCGGTAGCGGCCCCACTTCACGGGCAGCGTCAGCTGGGCGCGGTCATTGAGCGCGATCTCGCGCGAATCCACCAATTCATCGGTTTCGGTGTAGCCGCTGTTCCAGCCGCGCTGGTCGTCGAAGCGCCAGTAATACTGGCGTTCCTCGCGGAACAGACGCACTTGCGCCTGCGCCAGCGGCTCGACCTTGCCCTGCGCGTTCGCGCGGATCACTTCAAAAGCGGCGGGCGTGCCTTCCCGGGCGACATCGCTGTCGAATTGCGGGCGCACGCCGATCAGCTTGTCGGCCGGCCAGACGCTGCGCTCGATGGAACGCACCACCGGGCGGCCGCCGGATTCCAGCAGGCTGGCCGACACCCGGATCTTCATGGGCGAATGCGTGCCGTCGCTGCTGGACGGAACTTCCAGCTGCGCGCGGCCCTTGTCGTCCAGCGCCGCTTCGGGCAGCTCGCCGAACATGCGGCGCGAGTCGTCGGCCACGTCGCCGAAGATGAACCCCGGCCACTGCTGGGCCAGCGCGTAGCGGTCGCGCTTGACCTGGAAGGTGGACAGCAGGCGATTGCCGGCCGCGGGCGCGCCGTACAGGTAATCGCCCTGCACGTCGACGGTCAGGTCCTCGCCCGCGGACAGCACGTCCTGGTCGGAGGTCAGGGCCATCTTCATGCGCTCGGGCAGGAATTCCTCGACCTGGAACTTCCAGGAGGCGTCCGGCATGCGCGAGGCGGGGTCCACCCGCAGCTCCAGCATCCAGGTGCCGGTCTGCGCGTCCAGCGGCAGGTCGATGCTGCGCTCGATATAGCCGGGCAGGTCCTTGGCGGGGTGCCACAGCGTGGTCAGCACGGTGCGGCCGTCGGGCCGCTTGAGCGTGGCGGTCAGGGGCGACGGGGCCAGCATGCGGCCGTCCAGGTCGCGCGGCAGCACCGACACATTGAAGGTCTCGCCAGGGCGATAGAGGTTGCGGCCGGCGTAGACGAACAGGTTGTTGGGGCGCGCGGTATGGCCGCCCGTGTCGAATTCGGAGAGATCCAGGGCCGGTTCGCCCAGGGCCAGGACCGTCATTTCCTTGTCGCGCGAGGCGCGGATGACGCGCGCATTGGCGAAGCTGCCGTCGAAGCGGACGTGGCCCTGGCCGTCGGCGGCCGCCTTGGCCAGCGACTTGCCGGCGCCGTCCACCAGCTCGAACACGGCGCCCGAGATCGCGGTGCCGCTTTTCAGCGACACCGAATAGGCTTCGATGCGGTCGGCGTAGCGGCGCGCATGCAGGCCGATGTCGCTGACGTAGAAATACGTGACCTGGTATTCATAGCGGAAGCGGCCGGGCTGGCTCATCACGGCGACGTAGATGCCGGGCTCCTGCAGTTCCTTGATGCCTTCGACCGGCAGGAAGGTGACGTGGCGCCGGTTGGGCTTGTCGTCGGTGACGAAACGGCCCTGGTAGACGCTGGTCGTCAGCGAATTCAGGCGGTCCAGGTCCCAGTTGCTGACCGAGCCCTTCAGGCTGCGGTTGTCGGAATAGCGCCACTCGTCTTCATAGTCGCTGCCTTGGTCTTCTTCATCGCGGGACGCGGCGCTGCGGCCGATGCCGAGCACGGTGTCGAACAGTTCGGGCACGCGCTCGGGCGTCACGCGCAGGAATTGCACGTCCACCTCGGGGGTGTTCACGGTGGCCACGGGCAGCCCGCCGTTCTGGCCGGCCGGCAGCACCACGCCGCGGCTGGCGAAATAGAACGACGGCGGCATGGCCTGGGTCTTGACCTCGCAATGCGCGACCTGGGCCAGCTTGCCCGAGGCGCCGGCGCCGGGCAGCCCGGCGCGCATCGTGACGGCGTAGGAGCGCTGCGGCTGCACGTAGGGGAAATAGACGATCCGCGGGTTGTCGCCGACCACCCAATTGCCCTTGACGATCTTGCCCTTGGGCGCGGAATCGCCCGGGCGGACCGACGCGGGCTGATCGCCGGCGTTGGCGGCGGATTCGGAATCCTGGTCGGACGCGCCGGACGTGGAGCCCGTGTCCGTTACCTGCAGGAAACCGTCGAGTTCGGCCTTGGCGTCCACCGGCTGGGTGAAGGTCACGGCCAGCGCCAGCGCATCGTTGTACTGGCGCGGCTGGCAGGTCAGCGCCGCGAAAGGATCGGCCGCCCCCACCACCGCGGTGGCGGGCAAGGCCGGCGCGGCGGCATTGCCGCCCGGGGCGGCGGCGCCCGCCGGGCTGGCCGGCTGGGTTGCGGCGGGCGGGGCCGCGGGCGCCGCCTGGCGCTCCTTGCCCATCCACCAGCCCAGGCCGATGGCGCCCGCCAATACGACGACGCCGGCCGTCGCCAGCCAGGTCTTGCTGATCTTTCCACTCACGGCACTTCTCCCGCTTACTCTTAATATTGCGCGGCCCCTTTACGGCGGAGCTGCCGGCCCTCCCGCGCGCTTCTCGGATACGCGGGCACTGCGCCCAGATTAACTGGACAGCACAACGCCGCCATGACAGGCGGCGTATTCGATTCCTGGATTCAGACCGGTTCCATTACGCATTGCAGAGGATGCTGCCGCGCCCGCGCATACTGCGCCACCTGCGCGATGCGGGTCGCGGCCAGGTCGCGGGGATAGACCCCGCATACGCCGCGCCCTTCATGATGCACTTGCAGCATGATCCGGGTCGCTTCTTCGTGATTCTTATTGAAGAACTTCTGCAAGACTTTCACGACGAACTCCATCGGGGTGTAGTCGTCATTGAGCAACAAAACCTGGTACATCGGAGGCGGCGCGGCGCGAGCCGGTGCCTTCTCGACGGCCAAATCATGCTGGGTATCCAAGGTAGAACTCATAGGGCCGCTATTCTATTTAAACTGGGGACGGCTAGCATGTAACTTACGGAAAATTACACGTAGAAATGCGTAGTTTCCATACTTGACGCCGCAAAGAAAAGCGGCGCATTATCCACGCATTCTGGGGTTTTCAACTCATCGAAAATCTGCCAGGAAGCCGGAGGGGGGACAGGGGTCTAGGCCGCGATGCCCTTCTGTCAACATACGATTCAATGAGGCAGTCCGCATGTCTGATACGACCGCAACCGCCGTCCAAGGGGACAATCCCAAATCGACGGGCACCGTCAAATGGTTCAACGATGCAAAGGGGTTTGGCTTCATTACGCCCGACGACGGCGGTGAAGATCTGTTCGCCCATTTTTCGTCCATCCAAATGAATGGTTTTAAAACCCTGAAAGAAGGCCAGAAAGTGGCCTTCGAGATTATTCAGGGGCCCAAAGGCAAACAGGCGCTGAATATCACTGCTGCCTGAGTTACCCTTAAAGCGCAACAGCAAGGTTGCGCCATTATCAGGCGGGGCTTTCGGGCCCCGCCTTGTTATTTTCTTCCGCTGCCAGGGCCATGTCCAAGAACGCCGCTTTGTTTTTCATCAGTCGCACATTGTTTAAATCATCGTTCTTCAAGGCAGTCCGGCCAAAGGCGGCTACTCTGTTCCTGGCTGCCGCCGCGGCGCTGGCCCTGCCCGCCGCCGCCCAGCAAACCGGCCCGCAGCCGCCCCTGCCCACCGTCCAGCTTTCCGCCGGCATCCATATTATCCGCGCGGAAGTCGCCGATTCGGACGACAGCCGCCGCAACGGCCTCATGTTCCGCCGCGAGCTGCCGGGCAACGACGGCATGCTGTTCGTCTTCGAGCAGCCGGACGTGCAGTGCTTCTGGATGCGCAACACCCTTCTGCCGCTCTCGATTGCCTTTATCGCCGACGACGGCACGATCGTCAACATCGAGAACATGGCGCCCCAGACCGAAGACCCCCACTGCGCCAAGAAGCCGGTGCGCTACGCCCTGGAGATGGCCCAGGGCTGGTTCGAGCAGCACGGCATCAAGGCCGGCAAGAAGCTGGACGGCCTGCCCTGAAGCGCCGCCGGGCGCCGGGCGCCGACAGCCCGGCAATGAAAAGGGAGCCCCGGGGGCTCCCTTTTTCGTTCCCGCGCCGGGCAAACCGGCGGCGGGAGCGGCGAACGGCGCTTACACGCGTTCGATGATCATCGCGATGCCCTGGCCCACGCCGATGCACATGGTGCACAGCGCGTAGCGGCCGCCGGTGCGGTGCAGCTGGTTGATCGCGGTGGTGGCCAGGCGGGCGCCGCTGGCGCCCAGCGGATGGCCCAGGGCGATCGCGCCGCCGTTGGGGTTCACGCGCGGATCGTTGTCGGCGATGCCCAGCTGGCGCAGCACGGCCAGGCCCTGGGCGGCGAAGGCTTCGTTCAGTTCGATCACGTCGATCTGGTCCAGCGTCAGGCCGGTCTGGGCCAGCACCTTCAGCGTGGCGGGCGCCGGGCCGATGCCCATGATGCGCGGGGCGACGCCGGCCGTGGCCATGCCGACCACGCGGGCGCGCGGGGTCAGGCCGTGGCGGGCGGCGGCCTTTTCGTCGGCCAAGAGCAGCGCGGCCGCGCCGTCGTTCACGCCCGAGGCGTTGCCGGCGGTGACGGTGCCGCCTTCGCGGACCACGCCCTTCAGCTTGGCCAGCGATTCCAGGCTGGTTTCACGCGGATGCTCGTCCTTGGAGACGACGACGGGATCGCCCTTCTTCTGGGCGATCGACACCGGCACGATCTCGGCGTCGAAGAAGCCTTCCTTCTGGGCGCGCGCGGTCTTCTGCTGGCTGGCCAGCGCGAACAGATCCTGGTCTTCGCGGCTGATCTTGAAGTCGTCGGCGACGTTCTCGGCCGTTTCCGGCATCGAATCCACGCCGTACTGCGCCTTCATCAGCTTGTTGATGAAGCGCCAGCCGATCGTGGTGTCGTAGATGGCGGCGCTGCGCGAGAACGCGCTGTCGGCCTTGCCCATGACGAACGGGGCGCGGCTCATGCTCTCCACGCCGCCGGCCAGCATCAGGCCGGCTTCGCCGGCGCGGATGGCGCGGGCGGCGGTGCCGATGGCGTCCAGGCCCGAGCCGCACAGGCGGTTGACCGTGGCGCCGGGAACTTCGATCGGCAGCCCGGCCAGCAGCGTGGCCATGCGGGCCACGTTGCGGTTGTCTTCGCCGGCCTGGTTGGCGCAACCCATGATCGCGTCGTCCAGCTCTTCCCAGCGCACGCCGGGGTTGCGCGCCACCAGCGCCTTGATGGCTACGGCCGCGAGGTCGTCGGGGCGAACGGGAGCCAGCGCGCCGCCGTAACGGCCGAAGGGGGTGCGAATCGCATCACAGATATAAGCATGCACGGTCATGGGAAGCTCGAAGTAAGTGAAGGGAAACCGGGATCGGACGATCTTAACGCAGGGCCCACGCACCAACCTGGCGCACCGGCGGGATGTCCGCAGCACGGACAGTGTCCAATGGATGTTCACCCGAATGGCGCGGCGCGGACGCACCGCCCCGGGGCGCGCTCACGGCGCCGGCGGACGCGATGCGCGCCCGGCCTCCACGATGGCCTGCCGGCGGAAACGGCCGGCGGCCAGGTGATAGAAGGGCTGCGGGCAGAACTGGCGCGACACCACCGAGGCCAGCAGGGACGCGACCAGCAGCCAGAACAGCATGGGCTGGCTGCCCGTCATTTCCATCACCACCACGCTGGCCGTGAGAGGCGCCTGGGTGGCGGCGGCCAGGAAGGCGGCCATCGAGATCAGCACCAGCACGCGGTGGTCCACGCCCTCCCCGGCCAGTTGCCAGATGTGGTGGCCGATGCCCGCGCCGGTGGTCAGGGCCGGCGTGAAAATGCCGCCCGGGATGCCCGCCCAATAGGAAACGACCGTGGCGCCGAGCTTGGCCAGCCCGAAACTCGCGGGCGCCGTGTCCTGGCCGGACAGCAGGTCGGCCGCGACGCCATAGCCGGTTCCGTAGACGGTGCCGGCCGTGGCCAGCCCGAGCACGGCCAGGAGCAGGCCCATGATGAAGGCCGTCCAGATCGGATGCGCGCGGATCCAGCCGCGCCAGGCATGGGGCGCGCTGCCCGCCGCGCCCTTGCCGAGCAGGCGCGCGAAGATGCCGCCCAGCGCGCCGTTGAGCGCCGCGCAGATGATCACCCAGGTCACCATGCCGTGGGCCAGCGGCGCGCCGCCGAAAACGCCGAAATACGGGTTGTTTCCCACCACCGCGACGACCAGGAAGCCCGAGGCCAGCACGCCGATCAGCACCAGCCGCTGCCAGCGCAGCACGGTGCCGCGGCCGAGTTCCTCGATGGCGAAGATGACGCCGGCCAACGGCGCGTTGAAGGCGGCGGCCAGGCCGCCCGCGGCACCGGCGGCGATCAACTCGTTGGCGTGAAAGCCGCGCAATTGCACGCCGCGCCGCTTCCAGAAATCGCCCCAGGCCAGCATGAGGGCCGCGCCGACCTGCACCGAGGGCCCTTCGCGGCCGATCGAGGCGCCGGCGAGCATGCCGAAGAACGCCAGGGGAATCTTCCAAAGGGTCTGCCCCAGCGACACCAGGCTGTTCTGGCTGGGGCCGGGCGGCAGCGACAGCGCGCCGATGACTTGGGGAATGCCGCTGCCCGAGGCGTTGGGCGCATAGCGCAGCGTCAGCCAGCGCAGGAGAGCCAGGGCCGGGGGCAGCACCAGCAAGGCCAGCCAGCCGCTGTGGGAGACCCACGCGCGGTTCCATTCCAGCGCCTTGTCGGCCAGATAGGCGAAGCCCAGCGACATCAGGGCCACCAGCCCCGCGCCGCCCAGCAGCAGCCCCATCTGCACGCTCTTGCGCGACAGGCGGTTGATCTGGCGCACCTTGCGGTGCGCCCACCGGCGCGGGCCGGCCAGGAGCCGGCGTAAGGGATCGGGCAGGTTCATGGGCAAGAGCCGGCGCGGTTGAAAGTGGCTAACCTTACCACTCCCGCCTGACCGGCAGCCCAAAGCGCGCGGTCAGAACGTCGACCAGTCGTCGTCGGAAGCCTGCGCCAGCGCGGGACGCGCCGCGGGCACCGCCGTCTTGCGCGCCGCGGGCACGGCCTGCCCCAATCGGGCCTGAGCCTCGCGGGCCGACCCCCTGCCCGCCTCCACCTTGAAGCGGCGCACTTCCTGGGCCAGCCGGGCAGCCTGTTCCTGCATGCTGGCAGCCGCTGCGGCCGCCTCTTCCACCAGCGCGGCGTTCTGCTGGGTCACGGTGTCCATCTGCGCCACGGCCTGGTTGACCTGGCCGATGCCGGCGGACTGCTCTTCCGAGGCGCTGGCGATTTCGCGCACCAGCGTCGCGACCTGGCGCACGCCGTCGACCACCTCGCGCATGGTGCGGCCGGCCTCGTCGACCTGGCGCGTGCCGCCTTCGACGCGCGCCGCGGACTCATCGATCAAGGCCTTGATTTCCTTGGCCGCCACGGCCGAACGCTGCGCCAGCGTGCGCACTTCGCCCGCCACCACGGCGAAGCCGCGCCCCTGCTCGCCCGCGCGGGCCGCCTCGACGGCGGCGTTGAGCGCGAGGATGTTGGTCTGGAAGGCGATGCCGTCGATCACGCCGGTGATGTCGGCGATTCGGCGCGAGCTGTCGGAGATGGCGCTCATGGTCTGGACCACGCCGTCGACCACTTCGCCGCCCCGGATCGCCACGCTGGACGCCAGGTTGACCAGGCGGTCGGCCTCGCCGGCGTTGTTGGCGTTCTGCTGCACGGTGCTGGTGAGCTCTTCCATCGACGCGGCGGTTTCTTCCAGCGAGGACGCCTGTTCCTCGGTGCGCTGCGACAGGTCGGCGTTGCCCTGGGCGATCTGCGACGAGGCGGAGGCGATGCTCTCGCAACCGTCGCGCACGTCCTTGACGATGCGCGCCAGGCTTTCGTTCATGGCCTTGAGCGCGCTCATCAGTTCGCCGGTCTCGTCGCGCGTGGCGACCTGGATCTCGGTGGTGAGGTCGCCGGCCGCCACCTGGCGCGCCGCCTTCACGGCCTGGTCCAGCGGACGCACGATGCCGCGCGTGACCAGCCAGCCCAGCAGCAGGCCGATGGCCACGCCCATGATGGCCAGGCCGATCATGACGGCGCGGACCGTGCCGTAGAGATCCGTGCCTTCCCGCACGGTTTGCGACGCCACGCTTTCCTTGCCCTGCGCCAACGAGGTCATCAGGTCGTCCAGCTTCTGCGACGCCGCGATCACGCGCCCCTCGATCTCCGCCACGCGAGGATCGGCCTGGGTCAGCGGCTGCGACTGGGCCGCGGCGAAGAACGCCGCCGATTCGCGCTTCCAGACCTGCTCGGTTTCCGCGAACTGCGCCAGCAGGCGCTTGCCTTCGTCGGCATGGAAGTTGGCGGCGGCCTTCTCGCGCAGCGCGTCCATGCTCTTGATGGCGTCATCGAACTGCTTGCGCAGCGCCTGGCGCTCCTGCTCGGTGGTCGCCGCCAGGTATCCGTTGCGGGCCCGGCCCGCGTAGATCAGGTTGATATTGGCTTCCTTGATATCCGAGATGCCGCGCAGCTCGGTGTCGTAAAGCCGGTCGTTCATTGCATTGATGCGCGCCAGGCCCCAGACCCCGAAGGCCCCGATCGCGCCGCCTATTACCGCCACCAGCAAAAACGCGCCCGACAGGCGCGCGCCGATGCGCATTCCCGATAAAAACCGCAACATGCTTCCCTTCCCTGTATTTACCCCGGTTTATGGCGGGCGTGCCGCGGTCGTGGGCCCCGTGGTTCAGTCGCAGACCGGGAGGAACGATAGCGGTTGGATTTCCTAGGGATAACCCTAAAGAAAAGCCTGTTTTCTCGTCATTTCGCGGCAATGAACTCGACAATCGACAGGCAGATCGGCCAATAAAAAACCCCTCGCCACGGCGAGGGGTTTTTCGGGGCGCGGCGCGAGGCCGGCCCGTCAGCCTGGCCTGGCGGCTCAGGCGAAGTTCTTGGCCGCGAATTCCCAGTTCACCAGGGCCCAGAAGTTTTCCAGGTACTTGGGACGGGCGTTGCGGTAGTCGATGTAGTAGGCGTGTTCCCAGACATCACAGGTGAGCAGCGGCTTGTCGGCCGTGGTCAGCGGGGTGGCGGCGTTGCTGGTGTTGACGATGTCGACCGAACCGTCGGCCTTCTTGACCAGCCAGGTCCAGCCCGAACCGAAGTTGCCGGCGGCGGACTTGTTGAACGCTTCCTTGAAAGCGTCGAAGCTGCCCCACTTGGCGTTGATGGCGTCGGCCAGCTTGCCGGTGGGCGCGCCGCCAGCCTTGGGAGCCAGGCTGTTCCAGTAGAACGTGTGGTTCCAGACTTGGGCTGCGTTGTTGAAAATGCCGCCCGAGGACTTCTTCACGATGTCTTCCAGCGACAGCGATTCGAATTCCGTGCCCGGGATCAGGTTGTTCAGGTTCGTGACGTAGGTCTGATGATGCTTGCCGTAGTGGAACTCCAACGTTTCCTTGGAGATGTGCGGCGCCAGCGCGTCCAGTTCGTAAGGCAGGGGGGGAAGAGTATGTGCCATGTGAAAGTTCCTTCTGTTGAGTGCACGATCAAGCCGGTCAATTGTATCGGCAACTCATGAGGATACCGCGTTAACCCCGCGCCGGCGCGGGGTTAACGGACGCCGGCGCGCCGCGCGCGGCGCAAACTCAGGAAGCGTCGCGGGTATCGCGGGTCTGCCGCACTTCGACGCGGGCGCCGCCTTGCGCGAAGCTGAGGTCCAGCCCCTGCCCCGCCGCCAGCGCCGCCGCGTCGCGCACGATGCGGCCCTGGTCGTCGCGGGCGATGGCGTAGCCGCGCGCCAGCGTGTTGCCCGGATCCAGCGCGCGCAGCTGCGCCGTCGCGGCCGCCAGCCGGTCGCGGCGCTGCGCCAGCAGCCGCGCCTGCGCCTGGCCCAGTTGGCGCAGGGCGCCGTTGAGGCGGTCGGCGGCGCGGCCGGTGTCGGGCACGCGGTGCGCCAGCCGCTGGGCCAGCAGATTGACCCGGCCCTGGCGCCGGCCCTGCGGCCCCGCAAAGGCCGAAGCCAGGCGGAATCGCAGGCTGTTGAGCCGTTCGCGCTGGTGTTCCAGGCGCTGGGCCGGGGACACGAGCTGCGCGGCCGCGCGGTCCAGCCGCTGGGCCGCGCGCTCCAGGCGGCGCTGCTGCCCGCGCGCCATCGCCTGGGCCGCATGCATGACGCTGCCCAGCAATTCGGAGCGCGGCACGCAGGCCAGTTCGGCCGCCGCCGTCGGCGTGGGCGCGCGCACGTCGGCCACGAAATCGGCGATCGTGAAGTCGGTTTCATGCCCCACGCCGCAAATCACGGGAATCTCGCTGGCCGCCACCAGGCGGGCGAGGCCCTCGTCGTTGAAGCTCCAGAGATCCTCGATGCTGCCGCCGCCGCGCACCAGCAGCAAGGTGTCGACTTCGGCGCGCTCGTTCGCCAGCCGCAACTGCGCGGCCAGCCGGCCGGCCGCGTCCGCGCCCTGGACGGGCGCCGGATAGATGATCACGGGCACTTGCGGGGCGCGCCGGGCCAGGGCCGACAGCACGTCGCGCAGCGCCGCGGCATGCAGGGAGGTGATCACGCCGATCGCCCGGGGCAGCCTCGCGGGCTCGCGTTTGCGCGCCGGATCGAACAGGCCCTCGGAGGCCAGTTGCTCCTTCAGCCGCAGGAACGCTTCGTACAGGTTGCCGACCCCGGCGCGGCGCATCGCGTCGGCCTGCAGCTGGTAGTCGCCGCGGGGCTCGTACAGGGAGACCCGGGCCCGGATCTCGACCTGGTCGCCCGCCCGGGGGACGAACCCCACCGCGCTGGCGCGGCTGCGGAACATGACGGCGCGCACCGCGGCCCGGCTGTCCTTGAGCGTGAAGTACCAATGCCCGGAAGCCGCGGCCGTGAAGTTGGAAATCTCTCCGCGCACCCATAGCGCCGGGATGCTGCGCTCCAACAACTGCCCCACGGCTTGGTTCAGCTGGGCAACCGTCAGGATATCCCGCGCAAATGCGTTGTTTGTGACTGAGAATTCAATTGTCATGAGGCTTTCCGATGCATACCTGTCCACAGGGCACGCGTAGCGGGCCGCCATCATACCTCGTCCCCGCTTGTTTGCCCCAATCGGCCCGATAGCCAGCAAATTCAAATCAAGTCATTGATTTATATGTGATTTTTACTTAAAACAAGCTGCTCGCATTTGAAGCAAACAAGTGCAAGCCCTGTGCCCATAAGCGTTCCGGCGAAGTTTTACACAGAATTATCCACAAGATCTGTGGATAGATTCGGGGTCGTTCCGACTTGCCACGCCCGGGCCGCCCCGTTACAGTTTCGGCTTGATCAGTTGCCGACACGCGCCGTTCCGCGCGCCTGGCGCTCCCCGGGAGTTGAACGCTTTGCTTTCCATCTTGCGCGAGGCCGGCTGGCCCATCTGGCCCCTGCTGGCGACATCCGTCCTGGGCTTGGCGCTGATCTTCGAGCGCTTCCTCTCGCTGCGCCGCGGGCTGGTGATGCCGCGCGGCCTGAACGAACAGGTTGCGGAAATGCTGCGCAACCGCCAGGACACCCCAGAATCCATCAACCGGCTCGAACGCAATTCGCCGCTGGGCCGCGTGCTGGCCGAGGTGATGCGTCATCGCCACCTGCCGCGCGAGGAGTTGCGCAACGTGGTCGAGGACGCCGGACGCGCCGTCGCCCACGACCTCAGCCGCTACATTTCCGCCATCGGCACCATCGCCGTGATCGCCCCCCTGATGGGCCTGTTCGGCACCGTGGTCGGCATGATCGAGATCTTCGGCTCCTACACCCCCGGCGGCGGCGACCCGGCCCAGCTGGCGCGCGGCATCTCGATCGCGCTGTACAACACCGGCTTCGGCATCCTCATCGCCATCCCCGCCATGATCGCGCACCGCTACCTGCGCGGCCGCGTGGACGGGTATCTCAGCGCCATGGAACAGTCCGCGTCGCGCCTGGTCCGCGCCGTGTCGCACCAGGCCGCCCCCCGCGAGGGCCGTTCATGAATTTTCGCGGATCCCGGGGCGAACGCGATGAGCTGGATATCAACCTGATCCCGCTCATCGACGTCCTGCTGGTCATCCTGATCTTCCTGGCCGCGACCACCTCGTTCGCGCGCTTCACCCAGCTGAAGGTGACGCTGCCGCAGGCCTCGATGGAACAGGACACGCCGCCGGCCCTGGAAGTGGCCGTCAGCCAGGACGGGCGCTACGCGCTCAACGGCACGCTCATCGACGTCTCCACGCCGCCCGAAATCGCCGACGCCCTGCGCCAGGCCGCGGCCGGCAAGACGGAGCCGCTGGTCGTCATCAATGCCGACGCCCAGGCTACCCACCAGTCCGTGATCAACGTCATGGAAGCCGCCCGCCTGGCCGGCATCGGCCGCGTCAACTTCGCCGCGCAGACCGCCCGGTGAGCGCAAAACCCGGCTCGACCCTGCTGGCTCGCCAATGGCAGCGCGGCGGCTGGCTCTCCACCCTGTTGCGCCCGCTGTCCGGGCTGACCGCCTGGGCGGTGGCGCGCAAGCGCAAAGCCTACCTGGACGGCGCCCGCCCCGCCTACCGCGCCCCCGTTCCTGTCGTGGTGATCGGCAACGTCTACGTCGGCGGGACCGGCAAGACGCCCATGGTCATCGCCACCGTCGAAGGCCTGCGGGCCCGGGGCTACACCCCCGGGGTGGTCAGCCGCGGCTACGGGGTCAAGGTCGGTCCGCGGGCCCGCGTCGGCACCGGGGCGCTGGAAGCCGCCCGCTATGGCGATGAACCGGCGCTGATCGCGCGCGCCACCGGCGCCCCGGTATCGGTGCATCCCAAGCGCGCCCTGGCCGCCCAGGCGCTGCTGCAAGCCCATCCCGACGTGGACGTAATCGTGTCGGACGACGGGCTGCAGCACCTGGCGCTGGCCCGCGACGTCGAAATCGTGGTGCAGGACGAACGCGGCGTGGGCAACGGCCGCCTGCTGCCGGCCGGCCCCCTGCGCGAGCCCGCCGCCCGCCTGCTTGAGGTGGACGCGGTGGTAACGAACGTCGGCACGCCCGGCGGGCAGGCGCAGCCCGCCTGCGCGGGCGGCCGTCCGCGCCAGGTGCGCATGTGGCTGGAACCGGGCCAGGCGCGCCAGATCGAAGGCGGCGCCACGCGTCCGCTGGCGGATTTCGCGGCCCAGCCCCGCGTCGCGGCCGCGGCCGGCATCGGCAACCCCGAACGCTTCTTCGCCACTCTGCGCGCCGCCGGCATCGCGCCGCAACCCGCCCTGGCGCTGCCGGACCATCACGACTACGCCGAATCGCCGTTCAAGGCCTTGGCGGCCGACGCCATCCTCGTCACCTCCAAGGACGCGATCAAATGCGCCGCTCTGGGCGACGCGCGCCTGTGGGAAGTGCCGGTGCGGGCACGCTTCTCCGATCCGGAACTGTTCGACTGGCTGGCGCAGGCCCTGCGCCAGCGCGCCAAGCCCTAGAAGAACCCCGGCCGGGCCGCGTGGCGGCGCTCGGCGTACTCGCGCAGCCCGCGCTCGCGGGCCGAGGCTTGCCGGTTGCGGACGACGGCCAGCGGCAAATGCGCCAGCACCAGCCAAGCCGCCAGCAGCAGCCAGACCATGCGCGCCAGCGACGGCCAGGGGTCGTCCAGGCTGCGCGCCGCGTCCACCACGATTTCCGGCGCCCCCGAGGCATCGCTACCCGCGCCCGCCGCCAGCCCGTCGATCTTGAATGGCATCGCGCCCTCGGACGACAGCGTCCTCACCTGCTGGTTCCAGGCCATCAGGAGCCCCTCCTGCCGGGTATCGCGCAGGCCCGGCAGCGTCGCGTGCGGCCCCGGCAGCACGCGCAGCACGACTCCGCCCCGTTGCGTCCGCATGGCGTCGCGGGAGGCGCGGTCCAGGGCCGACTCGATCAGCGCGTGCATCGCCACGCGCGCCAGGCGGCGCATCCGCTCGACGTAGCGCGAGAACATGGCGCCGTCGTCGCCGCGCCCCTTGCCCTCGAACGCGCCCTCTTCCACCAGCCGGTACAGTTCGAGCCAGCTGCCGGCGCCTTCCTTCGCCAGCAGGATGTTGGCGGCGAACTCGCGCTTCAGTTCGTCGCAGGCGGCGATCGACTCGCCGGTGGCCAGGTCGCAGGCCTGCTCGATGCCGCGCACCGTGCCGCTCAGGCCCGTCACGCTCACGGCCGAGAGGTTGCGCGCGTTGTAGCCGGCCATGGGGTTGTCGCGCATCCGGCCGTAGACCTGGCTGGCCACCAGGACGTCCAGCATCGGATTGGGCCGGGTGCGGATGAAATCGCCGGAATACAACTGCATGACCGCGGCGTTCACTTCCAGGCGGCCGGCCTGGGGCGCCGCGCCGTCCCAGCGCAACCAGCCGCAATCGAATCCCACCTTGCCGGAATCGGCGTCCTCGCGCAGTTCGCAGCGGGCGTTGCCACGCATCGAGACCGGCACGCCGAAGCCCGGCGGGTCCTGGGCCAGCTCGGCGGCCGAGGCATAGACGCGCGGCGGCTCGCCGCGCAGCCAGGCGCCGGCCAACGCGGCATCGCGCTCCAGGCCGTCGGCCGACGCGCACAGCGCCGCGCCGGCCAGGATCCCCGTCAGCGCCAGCGTCACGTGGCGGCCCCAGAACACGCGCGGGAACAGGCGCTGTTCCTCGTCCAGCGCATGGCTGCCGCCCACGCGCACCACGGAGTAGTCGTCCACGCGCACGTCCAGGTCGACGCGGCCGTCCTCGGGCAGTTGCAGCGTGGCGCGCCAATGTTCGGGCAGCTTGACCGGCAGCTTGTCGCCCAGGAACAGCTGGGTGGACACGGCCTGCGCGTTGTCCGGATTGGTCAGCACGATGGCATGGAGTTCACCCCTGGCGCGGTTCACCTTCCCGGGCGCGCCCGGGGCGCGCCTGCGCCACGTCAGCCACAGCGCCAGGACCGCCAGCGCCGCGGCCGCGCCAGCCCAGGCCGGGCCGCCGCCGGCCGCGGTCACGGCGAAGCCGACAAAGGCCAGCGCCCACAGCATCGAGATCCAGAACGCGATGCCCGGCAGGCGGCGCTCGGCGATCTCGGCGGGCGTCTCGTCGCGCTGGCCCAGGATTTCGACGCGCATGGCCTCGGCCAGGCCGGGGTCGTCCTCGTCCGAATTCACGCTGGCGGACGCATCCGCCACCGGATCGATCACGTTCTGCATGTCCCCCATCTTGCCGACGGACCATTGCCGGTCCTGGCGATTGCGGCGCTGGCCGCGCTCGCGGCCGCCGGCCAGGTCGAACTCGCCGTTCAGGGCGACCACGATGGCGTACTTGCCGGTAAGCGCGACTTCGGCCGCGTTGTCCGCGCGCAGGTAGTCCCGCGCGTCGTAGGGAAACACCACGTCCACCCCTCCCAGGGTGTCGTGCACGGTCGATCCGCCCCGGCTGGACGAAATGCCGTGGCGCACGAAGGCGCCGCGCAGCGGATAGATGGCGTCGCTCTCCAGGCGGGCCGCCTTCTTCGGACCCGCCGGATGGACCAGGAACGGCTGCAACATCTCGCGTTCCGCGGCCGTCATGGACCGCAGCGGCCGCCCGTCGCGCTTCAGTTCGCGCAGCGCGCCCTTGTTGCCGCTGCGCCGGACCGCGTAGGCGATGCCGCTCGCCACCGTCCAGACGAGGATGATGATCATCAGGCCGAGCCTGATCGTGTTGGAATCCATCGCGTTCCCTGTCCTGTGCTGAAACCGCGGCGGATGATAGCGACGATCCGACCCTGGATTTCGCGGGACTCTATTCAAAATATGACATTAATTAACAAATCAAGGAAAACCGCCCGCCGCGGCGGCCCGGCCCGCGGTCCGGCAGGGGGCAAACTGCTTTAGAATTCCGGTCATGGAATCCCGCCTTCTCGACATCCTCGTCTGCCCGCTCTGCAAGGGCCGCCTCGAACACGACCGGCAGCAGGCCGAACTGATCTGCCGCGCCGACCGCCTGGCCTTCCCCGTGCGCGACGGCATCCCCGTCATGCTGGAATCGGAAGCCCGCGCGCTCGACGACGCCCCCGCCGCCGCATGAGCTTCATCGCCCTGATTCCGGCGCGCACCGCCTCGACCCGGCTGCCCGACAAGCCGCTGGCCGACATCGCCGGCAAGCCGATGGTGGTCCGCACGGCCGAGCGCGCCGCGCAATCGGGCGCCTCGCGCGTCTACATCGCCACCGACGACGCGCGCGTCCAGCAGGCGGCCCAGGCCCACGGCCTGCAGGCCCTGATGACCCGCGGCGACCACCCCACCGGCACCGACCGCCTGGCCGAAGCCGTGGCCCAGCTCGGCCTGCCCGCCGACGCCATCGTGGTGAACGTGCAGGGCGACGAGCCCCTGATCGAGCCCGAGCTCATCGACGCCGTGGCCGCCAAGCTCCAGGCCAGCCCGGAAGCGGACATCGCCACCTGCGCCTGTCCGCTGGCCGACGCCGAGGCGCTGTTCAATCCCAATGTGGTGAAGCTGGTGTGCGCCGCGGACGACCGCGCCCTGTATTTCTCGCGCGCCCCCATCCCCTGGGCCCGCGACGCGCTGGCCGGCGGCGAACGCGTGCTGGCCGAGGGCCTGCCCGCCTGGCACCATATCGGCCTGTATGCCTACCGCGTGTCGTTCCTGCGCCGCTTTCCCTCGCTGCCGCAGGGCGCGCTGGAGCGTTTCGAATCGCTGGAGCAGCTGCGCGCCATGGAACACGGGCACGTCATCGTCGTCCATCGGGCCTCCCACCCTCCCGCGGCGGGCGTAGATACCCCGGCGGATCTCGAACGCGTCCGACTGATCTACGCCAAGCAGACATAAGGGTTATTTCCTATGGCGCGGCCCCGCATCGGCTGCTGCATTGCGGCATAATTCCCCGGATCACAAAAAATAAACCCCTTCAGGAGCACTCATGCGTCTCATCTTGCTCGGACCCCCCGGCGCCGGCAAAGGCACCCAGGCCGCGTTTCTCACCCAGCACTTCGGCATTCCCCAGATCTCCACCGGCGACATGCTTCGCGCGGCGGTGAAGGCGGGCACGCCGCTGGGTATTGAAGCCAAGAAGGTCATGGACGCCGGCGGCCTGGTCTCCGACGAGATCATCATCGGCCTCGTGCAGGACCGCCTGAAGCAGTCCGACTGCGCCAACGGCTACCTGTTCGACGGTTTCCCCCGCACCATCCCGCAAGCCGACGCGCTCAAGAGCGCCGGCGTCAAGCTGGACTACGTGGTCGAAATCGAAGTCCCCGAAGAAGACATCATCGAACGCATGAGCGGGCGCCGCGTGCACCAGCCCAGCGGCCGCAGCTACCACGTGCGCTTCAATCCGCCCAAGGCGGAAGGCCGCGACGACGTCACCGGCGAAGAGCTGATCCAGCGCGACGACGACCGCGAGGAAACCGTCCGCAACCGTCTGTCCGTGTACCGCGAGCAGACCCGTCCCCTGGTCGACTACTACTCGACCTGGGCGCAACAGGACCCCGCCGGCGCGCCGAAATACCGCAAGATTTCGGGCGTGGGCGCGGTCGACGAAATCAAGTCGCGCCTGTTCGGAGCCGTGCAGGGCTGACCGGCGCTTCGATGGCTTGAAGGCCTTCGGCGCCGGCCGGACGCAACGCGTCCCGGTCCCGGCCCGAAGGCCTTGTCATATCCGGCGCCCGCCGCGCCGCTTTCATCCCTTGAATTGATCTGGTGGTAGAGACATGGAAATCGCGAACAAGGTATTCATCGTTACGGGTGGCGCTTCCGGGCTGGGCGCGGGCACCGTGCGCATGCTGGTGCAGAACGGCGCCAAGGTCGTCATCGCCGACGTCCAGGACGAGCCGGGCGAAGCCCTGGCCAAGGAACTGGGCCAGCGCTACGTCCATTGCGACGTGACGCAGGAAGCCGACGGCAAGAACGCCGTCGCCGCGGCCAAGGAACTGGGCGCCCTCTTCGGCCTGGTGAACTGCGCCGGCGTGGCGCCCGCCGCCAAGATCGTGGGCAAGAACGGCGCGCATCCGCTGGACCTGTTCCAGAAGGTCGTGTCGATCAACCTGATCGGCAGCTTCAACATGATGCGCCTGGCCGCCGAGGCCATGAGCGCCAACACGCCCGAGCCCACCGGCGAGCGCGGCGTCATGATCAACACGGCTTCCGTCGCCGCCTTCGACGGCCAGATCGGCCAGGCGGCCTACGCCGCGTCCAAGGCCGGCGTGGCCGGCATGACCCTGCCGATCGCGCGCGACCTGGCCAAGACCGGCATCCGCTGCATGACCATCGCCCCGGGCATCTTCGGCACGCCCATGATCTTCGGCATGCCGCAGGAAGTGCAGGACTCCCTGGCCGCCAGCATCCCCTTCCCCGCCCGCCTGGGCCGCCCGGAAGACTATGCCAAGCTGGTCCACAGCATCATTACCAATGACATGTTGAACGGCGAAACGATCCGCCTGGACGGCGCCATCCGCATGCCGCCGAAATAAAAGGTGCCCCCACGCCGCGCTCGCTACGCTCGCTTGCTGCCCCCCGAGGGGGCTGCGCCGCCTTGGGGCGGCCCGGCGAGGGAAATGCCCCCACGCGGCGCACACTGCGTGTGCTTGCTGCCCCCCGAGGGGGCTGCGCCGCCTTGGGGCGGCCCGGCGGCGGCGCGGCTATTTTTGCGATGAACCGTAAAACAGTCGCCTCCCCCAACGCGCGCTCTACGCGCGCCTGCTGCCTCCTATGGGGCGCCGACTGTTGCTGCCGCCGTCCAGACCACATTGGGGTACCGGACATTCTTGCGGGCGCGATGCCTTTCGGGCGAATATCCTGTCTTGCGGGGCCAGTCGGCCCCTTTTTCTTTACATAGCCTTCCCATGAGTCTGTTCCGTTCGGCGGCCACGGTCAGCAGTTTTACGCTGCTGTCCCGCATTTCCGGCCTGGTCCGCGACATCCTGGTGGCCCGCGCCTTCGGCGCCGGCCCTATCACCGACGCGTTCTGGGTTGCCTTCCGCGTCCCCAACCTGCTGCGCCGGCTGTTCGCCGAGGGCGCGTTCGCCCAGGCGTTCGTGCCGATCCTGGGCGCGGCGCGCAATAACCGGTCGCCCGAAGAAGTGCGCACGCTGCTGGACCGCGTTGCCTTGCTGCTGACCGCGGCGCTGATGCTGATCACGCTGATCGGCATCGTGGCGGCGCCCTGGGTGGTGTCCGCGATGGCCAGCGGCCTGCGCGGCGCGGACCGCGACACCGAATTCGGCGCGGCCGTCTGGATGACGCGGATGATGTTCCCCTACATCTTCTGCATGTCCCTGGTGGCCTTCGCCTCCGGCGTGCTCAATACCTGGCGCAAGTTCGCCGTGCCGGCTTTCACGCCCGTGCTGCTCAACCTCGCGATGATCGCCGCCTGCCTCTGGCTGGCGCCGCGCATGGACGTGCCCATCTACGCGCTGGCCATCGGGGTGATGGTGGGCGGCGTGGCGCAACTGGCGGTGCAATGGGCCGCCCTGGCCCGGCTGGGACTGACGCCGAGGCTGTCGCTGCGGTTTCGCGAAGCCCGGGCCGACCCGACGGTACAGCGCATCCTCAGGCAGATGGCCCCCGCCACGCTGGGCGTCTCCGTGGCCCAGCTTTCCCTGCTGATCAATACCAACATCGCCACCTGGCTGACGCCGGGCAGCGTGACCTGGCTGTCCTTCGCCGACCGCCTGATGGAATTCCCCACCGCCCTGCTGGGCGTGGCGCTGGGCACGGTGCTGCTGCCCAGCCTGTCGGCGGCGCACGCGCGCGACGACCACGGCGGCTACAGCGCCCTGCTGGACTGGGGCCTGCGCCTGGTGCTGCTGCTGGGCCTGCCGGCCGCGGTGGGCATGGCGCTGCTGTCGGACGGGCTGGTCGCCACCCTCTTCCACTATGGAGCCTTCGGCGCCCAGGACGTCGCCCAGACGCGCCTGGCGGTCATTTCCTACTCGGCGGGGCTGATCGGGCTGCTGGCGGTGAAGATCCTGGCCCCCGGCTTCTATGCCAAGCAGGACATCCGCACGCCGGTGAAGATCGCGATCGGGGTGCTGATCGTGACGCAGCTGCTGAACCTGGTGTTGGTGCCGCTCATGGCGCATGCCGGGCTGGCGCTGGCCATCGGCCTGGGCGCCTGCCTGAACGCGCTGGCCCTGCTGGTGGGGCTGCTGCGCCGCGGCGTCTACCAGCCCGGCCCCGGCTGGTCGGTTTTCGCCTTGCGGCTGCTGCCCGCGCTGGCGGCCCTGGCGGCGCTGCTCTGGCTCGCCGACGGGCGGATCGACTGGATCGCCTTGCAGGCCCACTCCGGCCTGCGCGTGCTGTGGCTGGCCGGGGTGCTGGCCGCCAGCGGCGCGGTCTACTTCGGAATGTTGTTACTGTTTGGCTTTCGTCCTCGTGACTTCGGACGACGCCCAGCGCGTTAATTTCGGCAATTTTGCCTAGATTTCCCCCAAAAGCCGGCCTAGTGCCGGCTTTTTTTGCACTAGGTTCGTCAAGAATTGACAATCTCCCGGTAATCTTTGGTAAAAAACCTTTATTATTTACAAGTCGCCATCGAAAGGACCCCCCGGGAACACATGCGGGGACATGAAGTGAAGTACGCCCAAGGACAACCCATGGCGGACCAAGTCATCAATTGGCTGCTGCTATTGCGCTCAGGCAAGGCAACGGCGCAGGACTACAACGATTTCCTGGCTTGGCGCGCGGCAGACCCTGCCCATGAAAACGCCTGGCAACAGCTGACAGGATCGTTGGAAGGGTCGACTTTCGGCCGGCTCGGCGACGCCTACCCCGCCGGCTACGCCACCAGCGCCGGCCCAGCCTCCCAGACGTTGATCGTACCGCCGCAGGCCGTCGTGCCTCCGCGCCGCCGCTTTCTGGCCGGCGCGCTGGCGCTCGCCGGTACGGGCGCCTGCGCGGCCTACGTCGGCAATGCCTTCTATCCGCTGAGCAATGTCGCGGCGGACGCCGCCACGGCCACCGGCGAACGCCGCCGCTACGTGCTGTCCGACGGCAGCCAGCTGCTGCTCGACGCCCGCAGCCGCGTCAATCTGGATTTCACGCCTGCCTACCGGCAGGTGCGCCTGCTCGACGGCGCCGTCACCGTCTCGGTGGCGCCCGACGCGCGCCGCCCGTTTCTCGTCCAGACGGCCGAGGGCACGGTGCGCGCCCTGGGCACGCGCTACATGGTGCGGCAGCAGGCCCAGCGCACGGTCGTGGTGGTGCACGAGCACGAAGTCGAGGTCGAAACCATGTCCGGCGCCCACGGCACCGTCCGCGCCGGCACCGGCGCCCGTTTCGATGCTTCCCGCATGGACACGCCGCGCGCCGAACTCATGGCGGAAGCCGCCTGGGAAGCCGGCTGGGTCGAGGCCCGGGGCCGCCCCCTGGCCGAAGTGATCGCCGCGCTGCGCCCCTACCGCAGCGGCACGCTGCGCGTCTCCATGGCGGCCGGCGGCCTGCCCGTCTCGGGCCACTTCCCGCTGGACGACACCGACGCCGCGCTGGACACGCTCAAGGACATGATGCCGATCCACGTGCGCCGCTTCACGCCCTGGTTCGTGTCGATCAACGTCGCCACCTGACAACGCCCGCGCCCGCACCGTGTCGCGGCGCCCGCTTCGTTGTATACTCATCACGGTGTTTTTATCCAGTAGGCGCCACGGGTTTTCCTCAAGGCAGGAGTTTCCTCCAGGCTTTTCGGGGATCATCCGCAAGGGTTCTCCAGCCCCGGGACTTTTCTCCCAGCGCCCCCCGCCCGGTTGACGGGCGCTCCATCGGTAGGCCTGACATTAAAAACTTGCAATCCCGTAGGGACTTGCTACAATGTTCGACTTTGCCGAATTCAACTTATATAGCAACATGGCCAATACCGCCCAAGCCCGCAAGCGCGCTCGCCAATCCGTTGAGCGCAACAAGCACAATTCCAGCCTGCGCTCGATGCTGCGCACCGCCATCAAGCGCGTTCGCCAATCCATCGCCGCTGGCGACAAGGCTGCGGCTGGCGAAGTGTTCCAGAAGGCCTCCAGCGTGATCGATCGCGTGGCCGACAAGAACATCATCCACAAGAACAAGGCCGCTCGCCACAAGAGCCGCCTGGCTGCCGCCATCAAGGCGCTGGCCTAAGCCATTCTGCCGCCCTGGTTTCCGGGGCGTCATGAATACGGCAAATAGAAAAGGATGCCCACGGGCATCCTTTTTTGTTGCCGCGCCGCCGCCGGACCGCCCCCAGGTGACGCAGCCCCCACGGGGGGCGGCAAGCACGCGTAAGCGCGCGCAGCGTGGGGGGCCCTCCCTCTTGCGCGCCCTAATGCCGCCGCGACGCCAGGCGCTCCTTCACGGCATCGGCCGCTACCCGCAGCGAGGCCATGAACGCGCCCACCAACGGATTGGCGGGACGATGCTCGGGGAACACCACGCTGACCCGGAACGGAAAGGATCGGACCAGGGGACGGATATGCAGCCCCCGGCCGGCGAAATCCAGCGCGGTCAGCGGGTTCACGATGGCCAGGCCCAGCCCCTGGCGCACGAAGGTGCAGACGGATACCGCGGTGGGCGTCTCCACGATGGACCGCCGCAACACCCCGGCCTGCTCGAAGGCCTCGTCGATCTGGATGCGGTAGGGATCGCTGGAAGACAGGCTGACGAAGGCCTGCCCCTCGAAGTCCGCCAGCTCGATCCGCTGGCGCGCCAGCAAGGCGTGGCCGTCGGGCAGCGCGCAGACCTCGTCCACTTCCAGCAGGCGCTCCACCCGCGTGCCGGCCGGCGCCGCGTCGTGTTCGGTCAGGCCCAGGTCGTAGCGCTGGGCAGTCAGCCATTCCTCCAGGAAGGGCGACTCCTGCGTCTCCACGGCCAGGCTCACGCCGGCGTGCCGCTCATGGAAGCGGCGAAACGCATCGGGCAGGATCGAATGGGAGAACGCCGGCAAGGCGATCACCGACAGCTGCCCCCCCTTGAAGGCCCGCAGGCGCGCCGCCGCGGACGCCACGCGTTCCAGGCCGGCATAGGACTGCCGGACCTCGTCGAACAGCGCCAGGCCCGGCATGGTGGGCCGCAGGCGCCCTCCCACGCGCTCGAACAGCGCGAAGCCGATGCCCTGCTCCATGCGCGCCAGCTCGCGGCTCACGGTCGGCTGGGACGAGCCCAGCAGCTCGGCCGCCTTGGTCACGCTGCCGGCGATCATCACCGCCCGGAAGACTTCGATGTGCCGATGCGTGAGCATCCCCCACCCCATATCCAAAATGAATCGATCCAGGAAACTTAAGCATTTTACTGGATGACCGAAGCCGGGCATCATGCCGCCTGGTTTCACTTCCCCTTTTGAGGTTACGCCAGCCATGGCATTCGATCCGCGCCAACTCACCCAACTCGCCGCCGAACACGGCACGCCGCTATGGGTTTACGACGCCGCCGTCATCCGCGAGCGCATCGCGCAGCTGCGCCGCTTCGACACGATCCGCTACGCGCAGAAGGCCTGCTCGAACCTGCACATCCTGCGCCTGATGCGCGAGGAAGGCGCCGTGGTGGACGCGGTGTCGCTGGGCGAGATCGAACGCAGCCTGGCCGCCGGATTCCAGCCGCAAGGCGAACCGGAGGGCATCGTCTTCACGGCGGACCTGATCGACCACGCCACGCTGGCCACCGTGCTCAAGCACGGCATCACCGTGAACGCGGGATCGCTGGACATGCTGGCCCGCGTGGGCCAAGCCTCGCCCGGCCATCGCGTCTGGCTGCGCATCAACCCCGGTTTCGGCCACGGCCACAGCAACAAGACCAACACCGGCGGCCCGCAAAGCAAGCACGGCATCTGGATCGGCGACCTCGCCGAGGCGATGTCCATCGTGCGCCGCCACGGCCTGAAGCTCGTGGGCATCCACATGCACATCGGCTCGGGCGTGGACTACGCCCACCTGTCCAGCGTCTGCAACGCCATGGTCGACGTGGTGGCGTCGATCGACCACGACATCGAGGCCATTTCCGCCGGCGGCGGCCTGTCGATCCCGTATCGCGAGGGCGATCCCCGCATCGACTGCGACCATTATTTCGAGCAATGGGACGCGGCGCGCAAGCGCATCGCGCAGCGCCTGGGCCACGATATCCGCCTGGAGATCGAGCCGGGCCGCTTCCTGGTCGCCGAGGCCGGCGCCCTGGTGGCCGAGGTGCATTCGATCAACCGCCGCCCCGAGCGCGACTTCGCGCTGGTCGACGCGGGCTTCAACGACCTGATGCGTCCGGCGATGTACGGCAGCTATCACCGCATTTCGGTGCACGCGCCGGACGGCGGCCAGCCGCAGGACGCGCCCGAGACCCGCATCGCGGTGGCCGGCCCCCTGTGCGAATCGGGCGACGTGTTCACCCAGGACGCCGGCGGCGTCATGTCCGACCAGCTGCTGCCCCGTCCGCGGATCGGCGACTTCCTGGTGTTCCACAGCGCGGGCGCCTACGGATCGTCGATGTCCTCGAACTACAACAGCCGGCCGCTGGCGCCGGAAGTGCTGCTGGACAAGGGCGAGGCCCGCCTGATCCGCCGCCGCCAGACCGTGGCGGAACTGCTGGCGCTGGAGGCCTGAGGCCAGGGGCGCGAGCCCCGGACCGCCGGACGCGTCCGGCGCGGGCCGGCGATGCCGCCGGCCCGGCCACGCCGCACTCAGGTGGGGAACGCTTCCCGCAGCGCGAAGGTGGCCTGCTTGAACACGCCCAGGTCGGTTCCCACCGCCACGAAGTGCATGCCCATGTCCAGGTAGCGCCGCGCATCCGCGTGCACCGGCGCCAGGATGCCCACGGCCTTGCCCTGGGCGGTGACGCGCTGGTACAGATGGCGGATGGCCTCCTGCACTTCCGGATGGCCGGGGTTGCCGAGGTGGCCCAGCGCGGCCGCCAGGTCGGACGGGCCGATGAACACGCCGTCCACGCCTTCCACCGAGGCAATCTCGTCCACCGCCTCGATGCCCGGGCGGCTTTCGATCTGCAGCAGCACGCAGATGTTGTCGTTGATGGTCTGCAGATAATTCGGCACGGTGCCGTAGCGGTTGCTGCGCTGCGCGCCCGCCACGCCGCGCATGCCTTGCGGCGGATAGCGCGTGGCGGCCACCGCCCGGCGCGCGTCCTCCTCGGACTCGATGAACGGAATCAGCAGGTTGTAGAAGCCGATATCGAGCAGGCGCTTGATCTCCACCGGATCGTTCCACGACGGCCGCCCCACGGCGGCGCTGGCGCTGCCCTGCAGGGCCTGCAGCTGCTGCAGGAACATCGGCACTTCGTTGGGCGAATGCTCGCCGTCCAGGAGCAGCCAGTCGAAGTCGGCCAGGCCGACGAGTTCGGCGGTGATATGGCTGGACATGCACATCCAGAAGCCGATGAGGCGCTCGCGGGCCAGGATGCGTTGCCGGAAGCGGTTGGGTAAGGGTGAATTCATTGCTGCCTTCGTATCAGGAAAAATCGGAAATCGTGCAAATCGTCGCGGGCGCCCGCAAGGGCCGGACGGGGCCAGGCGAGCGCCTCGCGCAGGATCAATCCAGCTTGGCGCCCGACGCCTTGGCCGCCTTGCCCCACTTGGCGATCTCGGCGTCGACGAAGGCCGAGAACGACTTCGGATCGTCCGCCACCACCACGAAGCCCACGCTCTCCAGTTTCTGCCGGATCTCGGGCGAGGACAATGCCTTCACCGTCGCCTGGTTCAGTTTCTGGATCACGGCGGGCGGCGTCTTGGCGGGCGCGGACAGGCCGAACCATGATTCGGCCGAGAAGCCCGGGAAGCCCGATTCGGCCACGGTGGGCGTATCGGGATAGGCGGGGTTGCGCTTGGCGCTCGCCACGGCCAGCGCGCGCAGCTTGCCGGAAGTGACTTGCGGCAGCAGCGTGTCCTGGTTCAGGAACATCACGGAAACGCGGCCGCCGATCATGTCGGTGATGGCCGCCGCGCCGCCCTTGTAGGGCACGTGCACCAGGTCGATGTTGGCGTCCTGCTTCAGCATCTCCATGGCGAGGTGGCCGGATGAGCCGCTGCCGGAACTGGCGTGCGTGTACTTGCCGGGATTCTCGCGGGTGAGCTTGATGAATTCCGCGAAGGTCTTGCCCGGAAAATCATTGTTGGCCACGAGCACGTTGGGCCCGGTGGCCAGGAGCGAGATGTGCGCGAAATCGCTGTTGCGGTACGGCATGTTCTGGTAGACCGCGTAGCTGATCGCGTTGGATCCCACGCCGGACAACAGCAGCGTATAGCCGTCGGGCTCCGCCTTGGCCACCATGTCGGAGCCGATGTTGCCGTTGGCGCCGCCCTTGTTCTCGACGACCACGCTCTGTCCCAATTGCTTGGACAGCTCGGCCGCGAGCAAGCGGCCCACCGAGTCGGTGCTGCCGCCCGCCGGAAAGGGCACGACCAGCTTCAACTGCCTGGCCGGCCATGCGTCGCCCTGCGCCGTGGCGGCGCCCGGCAGGATGGCCAGCGCGCCCGCCGCGGCGGCCAGCGCGATGAGGCGTCTGCGCGCCTTGTGCTTGCTTAGTCCCATGCTTGTCTCCTCTGCTTCTTCGGTGATGGCCGGTGCCGGGCGCCCGGGAAGATCTTGTTGAAACCGGCTGTCTCGCAGGGCGCCCGCCACGCGGGGAAAGGGATCAGTGGATTTCAGGCTCGCCCGCGGCCGCAGCGCGCGTTTCGGTCTGGAGAAAATCGAAATCGCAGCCCGTATCCGCCTGGCCGATGTGCTTCAGGTAGAGCACGCCGTAGCCGCGCTCGAAGCGCGGCGGCGGCGCCTGCCATGCGGCGCGGCGTTCGGCCAGCTCGGCTTCCGGGATCAGCAGTTCCAGCCGCCGCCCGGGCACGTCCAGCGCGATGCGGTCTCCGTCCCGCACCAGCGCCAGCGGGCCGCCGACGTAGGCTTCGGGCGCCACGTGCAGCACACAGGCGCCGTAGCTGGTGCCGCTCATGCGGGCATCCGAGATCCGCACCATGTCGCGCACGCCCTGCTTGAGCAGCTTCTGCGGAATCGGCAGCTGGCCCCATTCGGGCATGCCGGGCGCGCCCTGCGGGCCGGCGTTCTGCAGCACGATGACGCTGTCGGCATCCACGTCCAGGTCCGGATCGTCGATGCGCGCCGCCATGTCGTTGTAGTCCTTGAACACCACGGCGCGGCCGGTGTGCACCTGCAGGCGCTCTTCCATGGCCGGCGGCTTGATCACCGCGCCGTCCGGCGCCAGGTTGCCCCGCAGCACCGCCAGCCCATCGCGTTCGATCAGCGCCTGCGCGCGCGGCCGGATCACGTCCTCGTTGAAGATGCGGGCGCCGGCGATGTTCTCGCCCAGCGTGCGGCCGTCGACCGTGCGCTGCGTGGTGTCGAGCAGATCGCCCAGCTGCACCAGCATCGCGCGCAAGCCGCCCGCGTAGTAGAAATCTTCCATCAGGTACTTGCCCGCCGGCCGCAGGTTGGCCAGCACCGGCGTCGTGCGCGCGAGGTGGTCGAAGCGGTCCAGGTCCAGGTTGAAGCCGCTGCGGCGCGCCATGGCGATCAGGTGCACCACGGAATTGGTCGACCCGGACAGCGCCAGCACGGTGCGCACCGCGTTGTCGTAGGAGGCGGCGGTCAGCAGGTCGGAGGGCTTCAGGTCTTCCCAGACCATTTCCACGATGCGCTTGCCCGTCAGGCTGGCCATCTGCGCGTGCCGCGAATCCGGCGCGGGGATGGACGAGGCGCCCGACAGGCACAGGCCCAGCGCCTCGACCGCGCCGGTCATGGTGGAGGCGGTGCCCATGGTCATGCAATGGCCGGGCGAGCGCGCGATGCCGTCTTCCACGCCCTGCCAGTCTTCCTCGGTGATGTTGCCGGCGCGCAGCTCCGCCCAGTACTTCCAGGTGTCGGAGCCCGAGCCCAGCGTATTGCCGTTCCAGTTGCCGCGCAGCATGGGGCCGGCCGGCACGAAGATCGTGGGCAGGTCCATGGAGACCGCGCCCATGATGAGCGCGGGCGTGGTCTTGTCGCAGCCGCCCATCAGCACGCAGCCGTCGGCCGGATACGAACGCAGCAGCTCTTCCGTTTCCATCGCCAGCAGATTGCGGTAGAGCATGGTGGTGGGCTTCTGGAAGGGCTCGGACAGGCTCATCGCCGGCATTTCCACCGGGAAGCCGCCGGCCTGCCAGATACCGCGCTTGACCTCTTCCACGCGCTGCTTGAAGTGGCTGTGGCAGGGGTTGATGTCGCTCCAGGTATTGATGATGGCGATGACGGGCTTGCCGGCGTAGTCCGAGCGGTGATAGCCCATCTGGGCGGTGCGCGAGCGGTGGCCGAAGGATCGCAGGTCCTTCACGCCGTACCAGCGGTGGCTGCGCAGCTCCTCGGGTTTCTTGCGCTTGTCTGAATGGCTCATGTCTCGATTCCTCTGCTCTTGGGCGAGGGGTTATGGGAAAAAGGGATGGGGGCCCTAGGCGCCGTCCAGCAGATAGGGCGCGCCCGCGCGTTCGCAGATGCCGCGCAGGCGCTCCGCCAGCGCGGCCGGGATGGGAATGCCCTGGCGCAGCCGGCGCGCGCGCTCGGCGGCTTCCGGCTCGCCCGCCACCAGCACGGGCTCGTCGGGATCCGCGGGCGGCGTGTCGTGCATGGCGTCGATCATGTCGTCCATGTCGGACTCGAACGACCCCGCCGCGCGGAAGGCGTCGGGATTGAGCGCCAGGAAGAAATGTCCCACGTCGTCCGGCTCGCCCGGCCGGCGCGTCGGCGCGCGCCGGGCCGCGAACGCGCTGCCGCCGAGCGTGCCGCCCAGGATCTGCGCCATCATGGCCAGGCCATAGCCTTTGTGGCTGCTCATGCCGGCCGTGCCGCCCAGCGGCGTCAGCCCGCCTTCGGGGTGCGTGAAGATGAACCGCATGGCGGCGGCCGCGTCGGTCACGGGGCCGCCCTGCCCGTCGACCGCCCAGCCCGGCGGCAGCGGCTGGTCCAGGAAGTCGTACACCTTGACCTTGTTGGCCGCGACGGTGGTGGTCGCCATGTCCAGCAGGAAAGGCTCGTTGTACGCGGCCGGCGCGCCGAAAGCGATGGGATTGGTGCCCAGCATGGGCATGGCGCCGCGCGTGGGCACCATGATCACGCCGTTCGCGCTGCTGGTCACCAGCCCGACCACGCCGCGCTCGACCGCAATGCGCGCATAAATGCCGGCCGCGCCGAAGTGATGGGAATTGCAGACCGAGACCGCGCCCACGCCATGCTCCAGCGCCTTGTCCACGGCCAGGTGCATGGCCTGCGCCGCGACCGGGTAGCCCAGGCCGCCCATGCCGTCGATCAACGCGCTGGCGCCGCCGTCTCGCACGATGCGCGCCCGCGCATCCAGCCGCAAGGTGCCGGCGCGCCATTTCTCTTCATACGCCGGCAGCATCGAAATGCCGTGCGAATCGATGCCCAGCAGATCGGTGCCGGCCATCAGGTCCGCGGTGGTGCGGGCCAGATCCTGCGCCATGCCCCAGGCCCGCAGCACCTGCAGGATCTGTTCGCGGACCTGCTCCACCGGCACGTCCGTCACGATCGCTCCATTACCTCGCACTCTGGTCTCCTGTCGTCATGGGCGGGCGGTGGAATCAGTCGCGGTCCCGGTCCACCAGCCGGTGGCGGGCCTGGCCCAGGTGGAATTGCATGGCGACGCGGGCCCGCTCGCTGTCCTGCTCGCGGATCGCGTCGAGGATGGCGGCGTGCTCGTCCACCACCCGCTGCGCGCGCTGGCGCGAGCCGGTGCGGGTCAGGTTGAGCGTGAGCCGCATGAAGCCGCTGATGGATTCGTGGATGCTCTCCAGCACGCCCAGGTAGAAGTCGTTGCCGCTGGCTTCGGCGATGCTGGCGTGGAACGCCAGGTCCGCCTCGGCGGAGACCTGGCCGCGCGCCAGGCTGTCGGCGAAGGCCGCGTGGGACTCCTCGATCTTCTTGAGCTGCTCGTCGGTGCGGCGCAGCGCCGCCAGGCGCGCGGCGTCGCCTTCCAGCGCGACGCGGACCTCCTGGGCCCGCAGATAGGCGCTGACGTTCTGCACGTCGTTGAAGGTCTTCAGGCGCGGCGCGGGCTGGTGGCTGACGAAGGTGCCGAGCCCCTGGTGCGCGGTGATGAGGCCGTCGGCGCGCAGGCGCAGGAGCGCTTCGCGCACGACCGGGCGCGACACGCCGAAGCGTTCGGATATTTCGTTTTCGGAAGGCAGCTTGTCGCCGACGTTCAGCCCGCCGGACACGATCTGCTCGAAGATCTGTCCGTAGAGCTGATCCGCCAGCCGCACCCGGTGCCCGCGTTCGAGCACCAGCGCGCCGTGGGCGTCCGGCTCGGCCGGCGCGTGCGCCGCGGGCGGGGATGATGGTTTGGGTCGGGCCACGGAACCTCCTCGATACTAGGGCCTGTTCACGGGGGCGGAACAGCGCTCATCGTACCGTCATTGCGGGAATCCGTGCCCGCGTCCGGGTCAGCCGCGAGGCGCATGGTCAGGCCGCCGCGGCTTCCCTGTCCCAGGCGGCCAGCGCGCGCGCGGCCGGGGCCACGCGTTCGCGGTCGGCGCCGGACAAGCCCGTCAGCAGCGGCAGCATCGGCCCCATGTCGGCAACGCCGGAGAGCGTCACGGCGTCGTGCAGCACGCGGATCGGGCTGATGCCGTCGCGGCAATCTTCCAGCGCCAGGTATTGTTGGCGCACCGCTTCGGCTTCCTCGTAGCGGCCGTCGCGCAGCAGATGCAGCAGGCGCATCGACCCTCGCGGCGCGATGCAGACCGATCCGGAGGTGAAGCTCTTCAGGCCGAAGTCGCGATAGTGGACGATGGCGGGGCGCTCGCCGATGCCGCTGACGATCCAGCGCGCATCCACCGCCTGCAGCAGCGACGACAGGTAGGCGTCGCGCGAGGGATCGTCGCGCACCACGGCGTACTTGAACGCGACGACGCGGCCTTCCTCGATCAGGCGCGCGGCGGTGGCCGGCGCCAGGTAGTCGGCCGACTTCAGATAGATCACCGCCGGCTTGCCCAGCGCGTCCGTGAAGCGGCGCACGCCCTCGGCCAGGCCCGCGTCGGTGTAGGGAAAGGACATGGGCAACAGCATGGCCGTGGGAAACGCGCGCGAACGCAGGATCGCCGCCTGGTCCATCATCTTGCCGTAATCGGGCCCCACCGAGGGCAGGATCCAGGTGTCCGCGCCCGCCAGCTCGGCCAGCATGTCCACGATGCGCGCGTACTCGCTCACGGCCACGTTGTAGAAGTTGGCATTCCCGCCGTACATCACGTTGCGCACGCCGCCGGCTTCCAGGTGGCCGAGCAGGGCCTGGTTGGCCTCCACGTTCAAGGACAGGTCGCCATGGCGCGCCAGCGGCGGCACGGCGATGACCGAACGCTGCAGGTCCTGCGGGGTGACCGGGGAAATTTTCATGAGCGGGCTCCTGGCTGCGGGGGGCGGATGGCTGAGGTGAAAAAAGTATACTTGGTTGACAAGCATAACCTCAATACATATATTTGTTTTACAAGTAGAAGGCAGCATCAACGCAGGGCGCCGCGGGCGTCCCGCGGCTTGAAAGCCTCGGGCGATGCCAGGGGCGGAATACCCCCATCAACGATGCGCGGCCACGCGCACACCGAGGAGACGAATTCCATGCATGCAGCCCCTGTGCGAGGCCGGTCCGCCGCGGCCGCCCTGTTTGCCGCGGCCCTGGCCGCCATCGCCCTGCCGGCCGCGCCGGCCCTGGCGAACTACCCCGAACGCGAAGTCAGGATCATCGTGCCCTTCCCCGCCGGCGGCACGACCGACATCGCGGCGCGCGTCGTCGCCGCGGAGCTGGGCAAGACCTGGAACAAGCCCGTGGTCGTCGACAACAAGGCGGGAGCCGGCGGCAACGTGGGCACGGCCGAGGCGGCGCGCGCCACGGCCGACGGCTACACCCTGCTGATGGGCACGGTCAGCACGCATGCGATCAACCAGTCCGTCTATGCCAAGCTGCCCTACGATCCGGTCAAGGATTTCGTGCCGGTCACGCTGGTCATCCCGGTGCCCAACATCCTCGAACTCAATCCCGCGTTCGCCGACCGGCACGGCATCCGCAACGTCGCGGACCTGATCAAGTACCTGAAGGCCAACCCCGGCAGCGTCAACATGGCGTCCACCGGCAACGGCACGTCCACGCACCTGTCCGGCGAGTTGTTCCAGAACATGACGGGCACGCGCATGACGCACGTTCCCTACAAGGGCAGCAGCCCCGCGCTGACCGATGTGATGGCCGGCTCGGCCGACCTGATCTTCGACAACCTGCCCTCGTCCATGGCGTTCCTCAAGAGCGGCAAGCTGCGCCCGCTGGCCGTCACCGGCTCCCAGCGCTCGCCCGCCCTGCCCGACGTGCCCACGATGGCCGAGGCCGGCGTGGCCGGCTACGACGCGTCCAGCTGGTTCGGCCTGCTGGCGCCCGCCGGCACGCCGCCGGCCGTGGTCGACAAGATCCAGCGCGACGTGGAGGCCGCGCTGCAACTGCCGGCGGTGCGCGCGCAACTGCAGGCCCAGGGCGCCACGCCCTCGGGCAACACGCCGGACCAGTTCAAGCAGTTCATGGCGCAGGAAACCGCCAAATGGGCTGAGGTCGTGAAGAAATCCGGCGCCAAGGTCGATTGACCCGGCGCCGATCCGGGCCCGTCCGCAACGCGTGGGCGGCGGGCTCCTCACATCATCGCGCGAACCTGGAGACACCATGAACAGACTACTGAGCGCCGTTGCCGTGACGGCCGCCGCGGCGGGCGCCGCCCTGCCTGTCGGGCCGGCCGCGCACGCGGCCGGCTATCCCGACAAGCCCGTCACGATGATCGTTCCCTTCGTGCCGGGCGGCTCCTCCGACATCACCGCGCGCTCGGTCACGCCCGCGCTCACCAAGCTCCTCGGGCAGACCTTCGTGGTCGAGAACAAGCCCGGCGCGAACAGCGCGATCGGAGCGCAGGCGCTGGCGCGCGCCACGCCGGACGGCTACACCATGATGGTGGGCTCGATCGGCACCTTCGCCATCAACGAAGCCCTGTACAAGACCCTGTCGTACAACCCCAGCAAGGATTTCGAATACCTGACGCAGGCGGTGCGCAATCCCAACGTGCTGGTCGCCTCGCCCAACTTCCCCGCCGCCACCGTCGCCGAACTGGTGGACTACGCGAAGAAGAACCCGGGCAAGGTGTCGTACGCATCCTCGGGCACGGGCTCCTCCGACCACCTGTCGGCGGTGCTGTTTCGCCAGCGCACGCAAAGCACCGGGGTGGACGTGCCCTACCGCGGCGGCGGCGCCGCGATCGCCGACCTGATCGGCGGACAGGTCAACGTGTCGTTCCAGAACCTGGGCGCGGTCCAGACCCACATCAAGGCGGGCAAGCTCAAGGCGCTGGCGATCACCGGCGACGCGCGCGCCGCCGACCTGCCGGACGTGCCGACCCTGACGGAGGCCGGCATCAAGGACATGGTGGTGTATTCCTGGCAAGGCTTCGCCGTGCCCAAGGGCACCCCCGCGCCCATCGTCCAGCAGTTGTCCAAGGCGCTGCAGACGGCCCTGCGCGAGCCCCAGACCGAGAAGACGCTGCAAGGGCTGGGCTTCGAGGTCGTGGCGAACACGCCCCAGCAATTCACCGCTTTCCAGCAGGCCGAGGTGAAGCGCTGGAAGGACGTGATCAAGCAGGCCAACATCCAGCTGGAATAGCGCCGCGATCCGCGGGCCGGGATGCCTCGCGCGGGCATTCCCGGCCTGATCTGGAGCCGGATCAAGTAGCATCGGTATTTTGCCACCCACCTGTACGACAACATGACCACCAAGCATCGCATCATCCAGGTCGGCTCGCTGGCCGGTTCCCCCACCGCCAACCGTAGCCTCGCGGAGCGCTACGACATCGTCGAGCTGTGGAAGTACCCGGACCGCAAGGCCGCGCTGGCCGAACACGGCAAGGGCATCACCGCGGTCGTCACCTCGGCCAACCACGGCGCCGACGCCGAACTCATCAACGCCCTGCCCGACCTGAAGGCCATCTGCAGCTGGGGCGTCGGCTATGAAACCATCGACATCCAGGCCGCCAAGCAGCGCGGCGTGCAAGTGAGCAACACGCCCGACGTGCTGACCGACTGCGTGGCGGACCTCGCCTGGGGCCTGCTGATCGCCGGCGCCCGCCGCATGGGCCAGGGCGAACGCTTCGTGCGCGCGGGCCACTGGGGCTCGGGCCAGGTCCACGGCAGCATCCCGCTGGGCCTGCGCGTCAGCGGCAAGAAGCTCGGCATCGTGGGCCTGGGCCGCATCGGCGAAGCCATCGCGCGGCGCGGCGCGGGCTTCGACATGGACATCCGCTACCACAACCGCCGCCAGCGCGACGACGTGCAGTACGGCTACGAAGCCTCGCTCACCGACCTGGCCCGCTGGGCCGACTTCCTCATCGTGGCGACGGTCGGCGGCGCCGGCACGCGCCATCTGGTGAACCGTGAGGTGCTGGAAGCGCTCGGCCCCGCCGGCATCATCGTCAACATCGCGCGCGGTCCGGTGATCGATGAAACCGCGCTGGTCGAAACGCTGCAGGCCGGCAAGCTGGGCTGCGCCGCGCTGGACGTGTTCGAGCACGAGCCCAAGGTGCCCGAAGCCCTCGCCACCAGCGACAACGCCGTGGTGCTGCCGCACATCGGCAGCGCGACGCTGGAAACGCGCCTGAGCATGGAGAACCTGGTGCTCGACAATCTGCAGGCGTTCTTCGAAACCGGCCGCGTGATCACGCCGGCGGAGTAAGCGGGCGGGCCCGGCCCGCCCGGGCCGCCCAAAAGAAAAAAGCCTCCCGGCGCCCATACCGAGAGGCTTTCGACTTTCCGGCCCCCGCGGGAACCGGATGTCGTTTGCGCAAAGGAACCCGGGCCTCGCGGCCCGATGCGATTACTTGGCCGGCGTCGCGCTGCCGGACTTATCCATCTTCGCGGCCCCGCCCGACTTGCCCGCCTCGTGCTTGGCGGAGGATTTGTCGGACTTGTGATGCTTGTGCTGCGCCTGGGTCTTGGTTTCACCCGACTTGGCCGAGGCATCGGCCGCATACGCGCCAGGCGCGGCGGCCAGGCCGAGGCACAGGGCCGAGGTGGATAGGAACGCAGCGATACGGGAGTGAGTCGTCATTTCATGAACTCCTGAATGTATAAGGCCTGAGCCTTTTTCCGACACGGGGCGGCAACATCGCCGCTTGACCCGTACCGGTTGGAGGCCGGCCCCTCAGGAAGGTTCAGCGCGGAACCATAAATTTTCGGCCGCTAACGGTTCGAAATGGGTTCGACATCTGGATGCAAGGATCAGCTCTCGAACGCGAGCAGCGCAACGGTGGCGAACAGCATGAGCGCGAAGCAGGCTCTCAGCTTTCGTTCAGGAAGCCGGTAGGCCAGCTTGACGCCCACCGGCACGAACAGCAGGCTGCCGATCGCCAGCGGCGCGCCCACCAGCCAATCGGCCTGCCCCGCCCAGGTGTAGGTGATCAGCGCGATGGTGGAGCCGGGAATCACCATGCTCAGGGCCAGCGCCTGCGCGGTGGTCTGCGGCAGGCGGAACACCGTGGTGATGATGGGCACGGCCAGCACCGCGCCGCCCACGCCGAAGAAGCCGCCGAGCGTGCCGCACAGGATGCCCAGCACGCTGGCGCGACGCGGCGTGAACACCGGCGCCTCGCCCTTGGCCGCAGGCTTGCGCGCGGCGGCCGGGCGCGAGGCGCGCCAGGTCTGCCACACGTAGAAGAGCGCGATGAAGAACAGGAACACCGCGAAGCTGCGGCGCAGGATGCCGGAATCGATGCCCAGCGCCAGCCGCGCGCCCACCCAGGTGAATACCACGGCGCCCGCCGCGCCCGCCAGCGCCACGCGCTTGTCGATGCGCACCTGCTGGTTGTACTTGCGCACCGCCATCATGATGGTGGGCAGGACCATGATGAGCGCCGTGCCCTGCGCCAGCTGCTGCGACATGCCCATCAGCAGCACCAGCGCGGGAATCGCGATCAGGCCGCCGCCGATGCCCAGCACGCCCCCCATGAAACCGATCAGGCCGCCGGCGGCCAGGCAGGCGGCGATAACTAACAGACTCAAGTCTTGCTCCAGCAGGCCCGGCCAATCGGAGGCGGGCGATCAGAATACGTATTCGGGAAACGCCGCCGGGCCGCGCCGGCCCGCGGCGTCAACGCAGTTTGTCCAGCGCGGCGTCCAGCCGGTCCACGGCCCAGATCTCCAGCCCTTCTATCGGCTGGCGCGGCGCGTTGGCCTTGGGGATCAGGGCGATCGAAAAGCCCAGCTTGGCCGCTTCGCGCAAGCGCTCCTGGCCGCGCGGCGCGGGCCGGATCTCGCCGGCCAGGCCCACTTCGCCGAACGCGATCAGCCCGCGCGGCAGCGGCTTGTCGCGCAACGAGGACATGATGGCCAGGAGCACCGGCAGGTCGGCCGCGGGCTCGGTGATGCGCACGCCGCCCACCGCGTTGACGAAGACGTCCTGATCGAAGGTGGACACGCCCGCATGCCGGTGCAGCACGGCCAGCAGCATCGCCAGCCGGTTGCCTTCCAGCCCCACCGTCAGCCGGCGCGGGTTGGGCGCGTGCGAGGTATCGACCAGCGCCTGGATTTCCACCAGCAGCGGACGGGTGCCTTCCTGCGTGGCCATGACGCAGGATCCGGCCACCTGCTGCTCGTGCTGCGACAGGAACAGCGCGGACGGATTGGCCACGCCGCGCAGCCCCCGGTCCGTCATCGCGAACACGCCCAGTTCGTTGACCGCGCCGAAGCGGTTCTTGAAGGCGCGCACCAGGCGGAACGAGGAATGCGTGTCCCCTTCGAAATACAGCACGGTATCGACGATGTGTTCGAGCACGCGCGGCCCGGCCAGCGCGCCGTCCTTGGTGACGTGGCCGATCATGACGATGGCGATGCCGGTCTGCTTGGCCAGGCGCGTGAGTTGCGCCGCGCATTCGCGCACCTGCGACACCGAGCCCGGCGCCGCGGTCAGCTCGCCGCTGTAGAGCGTCTGGATCGAGTCGATGACGGCCACGGTGGGCTTCTGCTCGGACACCGCGGCCTGGATGGCCTCCAGCCGGATTTCGGCCAGCAGGTTGACGTTGCCGGTCTGCAGGCCCAGGCGCCGCGCGCGCAGCGCCACCTGCTCGGCGGATTCCTCGCCCGTGACGTACAGCACGTTGGTAGTGGTCGACAGGGACGCCAGCGCCTGCAACAGCAGCGTGGATTTGCCGATGCCGGGATCCCCGCCGATCAGCACGACGGCGCCGGCCACCAGGCCGCCGCCCAGCACGCGATCGAACTCGTCCAGCCCGGTGGGCTGGCGCGGCGTTTCGCGGGCCTCGATCTCCGACAGGCTGCGCACCGGGCTGCTCGACGCCAGCGGCGCGTAGCGGTGCGAGGCCGCGGCCGGGGACGAGGACTCCAGGGTTTCTTCCAGCGTGTTCCAGGCGTTGCAGTGGGGGCATTTGCCCTGCCACTTCGGGGTAGTGCCGCCGCAATCGGCGCAGACGTATACGGTTCGGGATTTGGCCATGCGCGAAAGTTTACCGGCATCCACCCTCGCCCGCCCGGGAGAACGCGACCGATCGCGCGCGCCGTTCCCCCCGCGCGCACCGGTTTGGCGCGCCTAGCTGTCGATCTGCTTTCAGAAACCGGGCCACATCGAGGTTACATGATGCAAACTCAAGAAATTTCCTGCCGGATTTCTCTCAAATCGCGCATAATCGGCAAGTGCAGCGCATTGTCGAACCGCCCGGTCCAGGGCGGCATACCCGAAGCCGCATGCCCGCCAGGGCGCGGCAACGGGAATCGCGGCGCATTCACCCGCGGCTTTCCAGGAAGCCGCCTCAACCGGAACAGGACCCGAGCTGCGACGAGACCGCCGGATGAACCGGCGCGGCGCACGCGGAGGTCAAACGCGGATGCGCCCTGCCACCAGGCGTATGCGCGAGGAGTACGCGCATGAGCATTACCTACCGCCCCCCCTTCGATGAAGACGATGAACGGGACCTGCGCGCGCTGTATCGCCGGCCCGGCCCCACCGCCAATCCCGAGCTGGACGCGGCGGTGCGACGCAGATGGCATCCCGGGCACAGCTGGCATCCCGGCTGGGGCGCCGCCGCCTGCGCCGCCATGGTCATCGGCCTGTTCGCCTGGACCGACATGCGCGAAGCGCAACAGGATTTCGCCGAGCAGGCGACGCAACTGATCGCCCCCGAATCGGGCGCGAGCCAGGAACGCGCCGAGGCCCCGCCGTCCGTCCGGCCCGAAGCGCCCGCCGCGCAGCCCGTCCCCGTCATGCAGCGTGAAGCCGCGCCCGCGGCCGAAGCGCCCGCGCCCCAGGCCGCGCCGGCCCAGGAAGCGACGCCCGCCGCCGGCCAGCAGCCGGCCGAGGCGCAGCAAGGCGAAGCCGCCGCGGAAACCGTGCCGCCCTTCGGCGACGCGGACATCGAGGCCCGCGTGGCCCACATCCGCTCGCTGATGCAGGCCGACCAGCAAGACGACGCCGTGCAAGCGCTGCGCGAATTGCAGCAGGGCGCGCCCGACCTGACCCTGCCCGACGACCTGCAGGAACTGGCCGACCAGAATCCGGCCTGAGCGCCTCATCCGGCCCCGACTTCCGGCCCGCCCGGCTCGCGGGCCGGATGGCCGCGTGCCGGCCGCACCAGCGGGAATTTGCCGGGCTTCTTGCTAACATACCCGCATGAGTCCGACCTTCCACCACCGCAATCTTCCCCACCTGCTGCTTTACGCGCGTGAAACGCTGATGGCGCATTTCCGTCCCATCCTGCACGCGGCCGGCGTCACCGAACAACAATGGCGAGTGTTGCGCACGCTGAGCGAAGTGGGCGCGATGGAGCCCAACCAGATCGCGCGCAGCTGCCAGATCCTCAGCCCCAGCCTGACCCGCATGCTCGCGGGCATGCAGGAACAGGGCCTGATCAAGCGCGCGCGTTCCAGCGCCGACCAGCGCCGCCAGGAAATCTCGCTCACGCCCAAGAGCAGCAAGCTGATCGACCGCATGCGCCCTCAAGTGGACGCGAAGTACCAGGAGATCGAAGCCCGGATCGGCAAGGAGTTGCTGGACCGCCTGTACCGGGACGTGGACACCATGGTCGACCTCATCAAGCGCGACGCCGACGCGCCGCGCGCCCCCGAGGAAGGCTGATCAATCCGGCACCGGGAAGATCGCGTTGATCTGCCCCGTGCCGGAACTGGTGAAGTAATCGGTGACGATCTCCACCGGCCTGTCGTATCCATCCCAGCCCAGCAGGCCCAGCAGCATGGCGGTATCGTGCATGCCGCCCTCGCCCACGCACAGCTCGGCGTACTCGGGCAGCATGGCGCAGAAGGTCTTCCAATCCCCCTGCCGCCACAGATCCACCACCCGCAAGTCCACCTGCCGGAAGAACTCGCGGCTGATCTGGTGCATGGCGGCCTCGGGGCTGCCGTTATCGTTGAAGCGGTGCGATAGCGAACCGCTGGCCAGCACCGCCACGCGGCTGTCGCCGGCCTCGATGGCCTGGCGCAGCGCGGCGCCGAAGCGCCGGCTTTCGTCCAGCGCGTGCCAGGCGCACCATGCCGCGGCCGACACCACCTTGAAGCGGCCGTCGCCGTTCATGTAGCGCATCGGCACCAGCGTGCCGTACTCCAGCTCCAGGCTGTCGATTTCGTGCGCGCGCGCGCCCACGCCGGCGGCGGTGGCGCATTCGGCGATGCGGCGCCCCAGCTGCGGATCGCCGCGGTAGGCGTAATCCATGTCCTTGATGAAATGCGGCAGTTCATTGCTGGTGTAGCGGCCCTTGAAGCCCGCATTGCAATTGACGTGATAGCCCGCGTTGACCAGCCAATGCACGTCCAGCACGACGATGGTGTCCACGTCCAGGTCGCGGCACCGCTGGCCGATGATGCGGTGCCCCTGGATCGCGGCCTCCCGGCAGCCCTGATGCTTGCCGGGCAGTTCCGACAGGTACATGGACGGCACATGCGTTACCTTGGCCGCCAGCGCGAGCTTGCCCATGATGTAGTCTCCTCGTTCTTGTGAATGGGGCTGGGCTCAGACGCCCCATTTCGGGATGTGGTGGCTGCCCATCGACACGCACACGTTCTTGATTTCGGCGAAGACCTCGTAGCTGTATTCGCCGCCTTCGCGCCCCGTGCCCGATTCCTTGGTGCCGCCGAAGGGCTGGCGCAGGTCGCGCACGTTCTGGCTGTTGATGAACACCATGCCGGCTTCGATGCCGCGGGCCAGGCGATGCGCGCGGCCGATGTCGCGGGTCCAGATATAGGAAGCCAGGCCGTACTTTACGTCGTTGGCCAGCGCCAGGCCCTCGGCCTCGTCCTCGAACGGCAGCAGGCAGGCCACCGGGCCGAAGATCTCTTCCTGCGCGCAGCGCATGCGGTTGTCGACGTCGGCCAGCACCGTGGGGCTGACGAAGTTGCCGCCGGCCAGGCTGGCCGGCAGCCCTTCGGGCCGCCCGGCGCCGCCCGCGAGCACGCGCGCGCCTTCCTGCTCCGCGAGGCGGATGTAGCCCGTGACCTTCTCCCAGTGCGCGCGCGAAATCATCGCGCCCACGTGGGTCAGTTCGCTGGTGGGATCGCCCACGACCAGGCGGCGGGCGCGTTCGGCGAAGCGCCGCACGAAGTCGTCGTACAGGGTCCGCTGCACGAAAATCCGCGAGCCGGCGGTGCAGCGTTCGCCGTTGAGCGAAAAAATGGTGAACAAGGCGGCGTCCAGCGCCCGCTCGACGTCGGCGTCGTCGAAGATCAGCACGGGCGATTTGCCGCCCAGCTCCATCGAGTACTTCTTCACGCCGCCGGCGCTGGTCAGGATCTTCTTGCCCGTCGCGGTGCCGCCGGTGAAGGAAATCGCGCGCACGCCGGGATGGCGCACCAGCGCGTCGCCGGCGGTGGCGCCATAGCCCTGCACCACGTTCAGCACGCCGGCGGGAATGCCCGCCTCCAGCGCCAGCCTGCCCAGCTGGTCGGCCGTCAGCGGCGAGAGTTCGGACATCTTCAGCACGGCGGTATTGCCCAGCGCCAGGCACGGCGCGGTCTTCCAGGTGGCCGTCATGAACGGCACGTTCCAGGGCGACACCAGCGCGCACACGCCCACCGGCTGGTAGAGCGTGTAGTTGAGCATCTGGTCGTCCACCGGATAGGTGTGACCGTTCATGCGCGTGCACACTTCGGCGAAGAAGTTGAAATTCTCGGAGGCCCGCGGAATCAGCTGCTTGCGAGTCTGGGAAATGGGCAGGCCGGTATCCCGCGTTTCCAGTTCGGCCAGCATCGGCACGTTCTCGTCGATCAGCTCGCCCAGCCTGCGCATGAGGCGGGCGCGCTCCTTGGCGGGGGTGCCGGCCCACTTGGGGAAGGCCGCGGCCGCCGCCGCGACGGCGGCGTCGATTTCCGCCTGGCCGCCCGCGGCCACTTCGTCGATGGCCTCCCCCGTGGCCGGGTTGGTGGTAACGAAGCGGTCGGCGCTGTCGACCTGCCTGCCGTTGATCCAATGCTTGATGCTCACGCGCGGCTCCTTGGCCTGGGGCTGCGCCGGGCGGGCCCGCGCAGCAATTAATTAACACGTTAACATTATGCTTCCGGCGCAGTGCTGTCAACGCCGGGAAACCCCCAGCCGGCCGTTGCCGCCGCGGGGTTTTTTCATTAATATAATTAACATGCTAACTATCTTGACCGGAGCAGGCCATGCCCCATATCTGGATCGAATACTCGGGCAATCTGGCCCTGGATACGCGAACGCTGATGCGGACCGTGCAGGACGCCGCCATCGGCGACGGCAGCCTGTTCCCGCTGGCGGGCGCGCGCACCCGCGCCCTGCGCGTGGACGACTACCTGATCGTCGACGGGCATCCGGACAATGCCTTCGTGCACGTGACGCTGCGCATCGGCCACGGCCGCAGCGATGAACAGAAGGCCGCGCTGGGCGCGCGCGTATTCGAGGCCCTGACCGCGGCGCTGGCGCCGCAGATGGCCTCGCGTCCGCTGGGCCTCTCGATGCAGATCGAGGAAGCCCATCCGGTGCTGAACTACAAGCTCAACAATTACCGCGAGCATCTCGCCGCGCGCGCGGCCGCGGCGCCCTCCCCGCGCACCGTGGTGGGCGTGGCGCTGAACACGCCCGAGGCGCTGGCCGCGCTGGGCGACGCCATCGAGGCCGCGCCCTACAAGAGCGCGCCCAAGGCGCCCGTGCTCTACATCAAGCCCGCCAACACCTATGCGCGCGACGGCGCGCCCATCGCCCTGCCGCCCGACGTGGCGGAAGTCGAAGTGGGCGCCTGCCTGGCCGTGGAGTTCGCCCGCCGCGCCACCCGCGTCGACGCCGCCGACGCCCTGGACTACGTGGCGGGCTACCGGGTGGTGGCCGATCTCTCGGCGCCGCACGCCAGCTACTTCCGCCCCGCGCTCAAGCAGAAAAGCCGCGACGGCTTCTGCCCCATCGGCAGCGCGCTCGCGCCCGCCGCGTCGATCGCCGACCCCGACGCGCTGGACATCGAAGTCCGCATCGACGGCGCGGTGGCCCAGCGCGCCAGCACCGCCGGCCTGATCCGGCCGGTGGCCCAACTGATCGCCGACGTCACGCAGTTCATGAGCCTGGAGCCGGGCGACCTGCTGCTCGTCGGCGTGCCGCCGGGCGCGCCGCGCGCGCGCGCCGGCCAGCGCTACGACATCCGCATCGCGCAGGTGGGCACGCTGGGCAATCCGCTGGTGGCCGCCCAGGCCGGCCTGTGATCCAAGGAATCCCGCCATGAAACATGCCCGCATTGCCCTGGACGGCGTCATCCACGCCGCGACCGAAGCCGGCCCCGGCCGCCTCCGCCTGGCCGACGGCCGCGAACTGCCCGAGGAGGCGGTGACGTGGCTGCCGCCCATCGAGCCGCGCACGACGTTCACCCTGGCCATCAACTATGCCGACCACGCCAAGGAACTGGCGTTCAAGGCGCCGGAGGAGCCGCTGGGCTTCCTCAAGGCCGCCAACACCTTCATCGGCCACCGCGGGCAGACGCTGCGCCCCGCCGACGTGGAATTCATGCACTACGAGTGCGAGCTGGCGGTGGTGATAGGCAAGACCGCGAGCAAGGTGAGCCGCGCCCGGGCCTACGACCACGTGGCCGGCTACACGGTGGCCAACGACTACGCGCTGCGCGACTACCTCGAAAACTGGTATCGCCCCAACCTGCGCGTGAAGAGCCGCGACACCTGCACGCCGCTCGGCCCCTGGCTGGTGGACCGCGACGACGTGCCCGATCCCATGAACCTGAACCTGCGCACCACCGTCAACGGCGTCGAGACGCAGCGCGGCAATACCCGCGACATGGTGTTCGACGTGCCCGCGCTGATCGAGTACTTCAGCAGTTTCATGACGCTGTCGCCCGGCGACCTGATTCTGACGGGCACGCCCGACGGCATCGTCAACGTGCTGCCCGGCGACGAGGTCGTGACCGAAATCGAAGGCATCGGCCGGCTGGTCAATACGCTGGCCCCCTACCCGACTTGAATCCCTCTCCACAGGAATCCCCATGCTGGACACTTCTACCGTGCGCGCGCTGGCCGCGCGCCTGCACGATGCCGAACGCGCGCGCACGCAGATCCGCCAGATCTCGCTGGACTACCCCGACATCGATATCGCCGACGCCTATGCCATCCAGCGCGCCTGGATGGAGATCAAGCTCGGCGAAGGACGCGTCAAGCGCGGCCACAAGATCGGGCTGACCTCGCGCGCCATGCAGCAGGCCTCGCAGATCCAGGAGCCCGACTTCGGCATGCTGCTGGACGATATGTTCTTCGACGACGGCGCCGACATTCCCGCCGACCGCTTCATCCTGCCGCGCCTGGAAGTCGAACTGGCCTTCGTGCTGGGCAAGCGCCTGCAAGGCCCGGACGTCACGCTGTTCCAGGTGTACAACGCGGTCGACTACGTGATCCCCGCGCTGGAGATCATCGATGCGCGCTCGCACGGCATCGACCCCGACAGCAAGCGCCCCCGCAAGGTGTTCGACACCATCGCCGACAACGCGGCCAACGCGGGCGTGGTCATGGGCGGACGCCCCGTGAAGATCGGCGAGCTGGACCTGCGCTGGATCGGCGCGATCCTGTCGCGCAATGCCGTCATCGAGGAAACCGGCGTGGCCGCCGGCGTCTTGAACCATCCCGCGAATGGCGTAGTATGGCTGGCAAACAAGCTGGCCGCCCACGACGTGGCGCTGGAGGCGGGCGAGATCATCCTGTCGGGTTCCTTCACCCGGCCGGTGGCGGCCCGCCCCGGCGATACCTTCAACGTCGACTACGGCGCGCTGGGTTCCGTCAACTGCCACTTCATTTGAGCAATCCGTCGTCCATGGACATCCTGAGCAACACCTTCAAGCGCGCGCTGCAAGACCGCAAACCCCAGATCGGCCTGTGGGCCGGCCTGTGCAACGCCTATTCCAGCGAGATCGTCGCGGGCGCCGGCTTCGACTGGCTGCTGATCGACGGCGAGCACGCGCCCAATACCCTGCAGACCACGCTGGCGCAGCTGCAATCGGTGGCCGCCTATCCCGTGGCCCCGGTTGTGCGCCCGGCCTGGAACGACGCCGTGCAGATCAAGCAGATCCTGGACGCGGGCGCGCAGACGATACTGGTGCCCATGGTGCAATCCGCCGCCGAGGCCGCGGCCGCCGTCGCCGCGGTGCGCTATCCGCCGCAAGGCATCCGCGGCGTGGGCAGCGCGCTGGCCCGCTCCTCGCGCTGGAACCGCATTCCCGACTACCTGCGGCGCGCCAACGATCAGATGTGCGTGCTGGTGCAGATCGAGACGCCGCTCGGCGTCGAGGCGCTGGAAGACATCCTGGCCGTGGAAGGCGTGGACGGCGCGTTCATCGGGCCGGCCGACCTGTCGGCCAACATGGGCTACCTGGGCCAGCCGGACCATCCAGCCGTGGTCGAGGCGATCGACGATGCCATCACGCGCATCGTGCGCTCGGGCAAGGCGGCCGGCATCCTGCACAGCAGCGTCGACCGGGCCAGGCACTACCTGTCGTTGGGCGCCACCTTCGTGGCCGTGGGCGTGGACGCCCTGCTGCTGGCGCGCGCGGCGGAACAGCTGGCGGGCCAGTTCAAGGACGTCGCCGCCCCCGCGGCCTCCAAAGGCCCCTACTGATTCCGCAGGCGCCGCGGCCCGCAATGGGCCGCGCCGCGGCCTCATGCGTATTGCGCGAGGCCGCGGCCGAGCGACCAGTTCTCCTTCGCCACCTCCACCAGGCTCACGAACACGTCCTCCTCCCGCATGCCCGGGCGGGCGCCCAGCCGCTGCGCGATCCGCCGGAACAGCGCCTTCTTCTGCTCCATGCCGCGGGTGTTGCTTGCCGTGATCTGGATGAACACGACGTCGTCGCTTCGAGCGACATCCAGGTAGGTCGCGCCGTAGCGGAAATTGGCGGCGTCATGCTCGGTCATGACCATGAACTGGTCGTCGTCGGGCACGTTGAATGTGTCGCGCAATGCCTGGTAGACACCGTCGAAAATTGCCTGGCGATAGGCTTCCGGCTTTCCGGCGCGCAACGAGATATGAACTAGCGGCATCGTGGTTCTCCATAGAGTGCCGCTTCATATTATCTATTCTGATACGCTATCCATACATATATCAGCCATAAAGATTTGAAATGACTGAGCGCGCACTCGACCTCGACGCCGTCAAGGCCTTCGTCCGGATAGCCGAACTTGGCAGCTTCACGCAGGCCGCCGAAGCCATGGGAACCACCCAGGCTGCGGTCAGCCTGAAGCTGAAGCGGCTCGAAGACCGGCTCGGTTTCCGCCTGGTCGAGCGGACGCCCCGCTATGTGGAGCTCTCGGCGCGAGGCGCCGGCTTCCTCATGCACGCGCGCGAACTCCTGGCCGCGCACGACCGCGCCTTGTCCGCAGTGGCCGAAGCCAGGCAGCGCCTCGCCATCGGCATCAGCGACCACGTGGCAGGGCCCGAGCTCCCGGCGCTGATCGCGCGCATGAACGCGCAGGACCCGCAGCTGTTGATCGAAATACGGATCGCCTCGTCGGACGATCTGCTGCAGCGCTTCGACCGGCGCGAACTCGACACGGTGCTCGTCCGCCTGCATGCCGGCCGCAGCGACGGGAAGGTCATCACGCAGGAGAAATTCGGCTGGTTCGCGGCGCCCGGCTGGCAGCATCGGGCGGGAGAGCCGCTGCCGCTGGCCACGATGGCGCAGCCTTGCGGCGTGCGCGCGCTGGCCGGCGAGCTGCTCGATACGGCCGGCATACCGTGGACCGAAGTCTTCGTCGGCGGCGGCGTGATGGCGGTTACCGCCGCCGTGATGGCGGGGCTCGGCGTCGCGGCGCTGTCGCCGCGCATGCTGCCGTTCGGCGCGGTGGACGCGGGGCCCAGGCTGGGGTTGCCCGCCATACCGCCATTGCCGGTCGTGCTTCACACCCGGGTCCGGGACGGCCGGGCGCGCGATGCGCTCGCGGCCCTTTCAGCGGCCTTCCGCAGCGCGGTGCGCGGCTGACGCCGCGGGTCAGGAACGGCCGGCCAGGCTGCCGCCGCCGTCCACGCCCAATACCTGGCCGGTGATGAAGCCCGCGTCGTCCGACAGCAGGAAGGCGATGGCGGCCGCCACCTCGGCGGGGGTGCCCAGGCGCTTCATGGGCACGGACGCCAGGGCGCGCTTTTCGCCCTCGCTGCCGGCCGGACGCGTGGCGCGGAACATTTCCGTTTCGATCGGGCCGGGCGCGACCGCGTTGGCGGTGACGCCGTACTCGGCGAGTTCCAGCGCCCAGCTGCGGGTGCAGCCCACCAGCGCGCTCTTGGCGGCCGAATAGGCGGTGCGATCCTGGCCGCCGTAGATGGCGCGGCTGACCACGTTGACGATGCGGCCGGCGCGGCGCACCTTCATGGATTCGATGAAAGCCTGCGTCACCTGCACGGCCACGCGCACATTCAGGTCGAGCACGTTGTAGAGCGTGGCCAGGTCGATTTCGCCCAGGGGCTGCGGCGACACGATGCCGACGTTGTTGACCACGGCGTCGACCGGGAATTTCTCGCGGATTTCACGCAGCACTTCCTCGGTGCGGCCGGCGTCGGCCAGGTCACAGGCGTAGAGATAGCCGGGGAAATCCACGTCCGTGGTGTTGCGCGCGATGCCGACCACGTGACAGCCCATGTCGGACAGCCGCTGAGTAAGGGCCCAGCCTATGCCTTTGGTGGCGCCCGTAATGAGCACGCATTTGTCCTTCATGGATCGAAACCTCGCAGATTGTTTTCTTGGTCAAAAACGGGCGCTAGAGCGCCCGGTCTTCCAAGTAGACACCATCCGGCGCCACCTGTCTTGTAAATTGCGTAGCAATTCTTGCCCGCCGGACTGCCGCGTCAGACGTCCCGCGCGACCGGAACGCGCGGCGCCAGGGCGCACAAAAGCTCGTAGCCGATGGTGCCGGCGGCCTCGGCCACCTCGTCCACGGACGGGCCGTCCTCGCCCCAGAGCGAGACGGGCGTGCCCACGCCGGCGGCCGGAATGGGCCCCAGGTCGACGATCAGCATGTCCATGGACACGCGGCCCACCAACTGGGTACGGATGCCGGCCACCACCACCGGCGTGCCGGTCGCGGCGTGGCGCGGGTAGCCGTCGGCGTAGCCGCAGGCCACGATGCCGATGCGCATGGAGCGCTCGGCGCGGAAAATGGCGCCGTAGCCCACCGAATCGCCCGCCTTGAGTTCCTGCACGGCGATGATTTCAGACCGCAGCGACATCGCCGGCTTGAGGCCGAAGGAAGCGGCCTCGGCGTCCGCGAACGGGGAGGCGCCGTAGAGGCAGATGCCCGGCCGCACCCAGTGCGCCTGCGCTTCCGACGCGACGGCGATTTCGGCGAAGCGCAGGGTGGCGGCCGAGTTGCAGACGCTGATCGCGCCCGGCAGCTTATGCGTCACCGAATTGAAGACGCCCAGTTGCTCGTTCACCCCCTGGGGGCCGTCGGCGCAGGCGAAATGGGTCATCTTGCCCACGGAGCCCACGGTGCCCTGCTGTTGCAGCAGCATGGCGCGCTCGTGCGCCGCGGCATAGGCCGCCGGGCTGAAGCCCAGGCGGTTCATGCCGCTGTTTAGCTTGAGCATGATGTCCACGCGGCGCGACAGGCGCGCGCGCGCCAGCATGTCGAGCTGCTCGCGGTTGTGCACCGTGGTGCTGAGGTGGTAGCGGTCGACGATGTCGAGGTCGGACGGGTTGAAAAACCCTTCCAGCAGCAGGATGGGCCCGCCCCAGCCGGCCTCGCGGCAGCGCACGGCTTCGTCCAGGTCCAGCATCGCCAGGCCCTGGGCCTTCGAGAAGCCGGCCACCGCCTGCTCGATGCCGTGCCCGTAGGCGTTGGCCTTGATGACCGCCCAGATCGAGGGCGGCAACCCGGACGCGGCGGCCGCGGTCTGGTCGAGGTGGCGGCGCACGGCGGCAAGATTGTGCGCAAGGGCGGAAACGGAGACGGAGGCGGATATCGGGCGCGGCATGGTGTGCAATCCTGTGGCGCTTAAGTCTAACTGATCCTTGCCCCCGCGGCATTGCGCCGTTCGGGGAAAACAGCGCAAGCCCGTTCACCTTAAAATGAACCGGTCAGGGCCCCCGGGCCGCCATCGAATACCCGCCTTATGTCCATCGATCACTACGAGAACTTCCCCGTCGCCTCGCTGCTGCTGCCGCGCCGGCTGCGCGGCGCCGTGACCGATATCTACCGGTTCGCCCGCGCCGCGGACGACATCGCCGACGAGGGCAGCGCCACGGACGAGGAACGACTGAGCCAGCTGGGCGCGTTTCGCGCCGAACTGCACCGCATCGGCGCCGAGCCCGGCACGACGCCGCAACCCGGCTCGCCCGAGCTGGCCGGCATCTTCAAGCCGCTGGCCGCCACCATTGCGCGCCACCAGCTGCCGATCACCCCCTTCTACGACCTGCTGTCCGCCTTCGAGCAGGACATCGCCGTCAAGCGCTACGAAACCTACGACGCCCTGGCCGATTACTGCACCCGCTCCGCCAATCCGGTCGGGCGGCTGATGCTGCACCTGTTCGAGGCCACCAATCCGCAAAACGTGAGCGAGGCCGACGCGATCTGCACCGGCCTGCAACTGGTGAACTTCTGGCAGGACGTGCGGGTGGACTGGCGCAAGCAGCGCGTCTACCTGCCCCAGGAGGACCTGCGCCGCCATGGCGTGACCGACGAGGACCTGGCCGCCTGCCGGCTGACCCCCGCGTGGCGCGACCTGATGGCTTTCGAAGTGGAACGCGCCCGCGCGCTGCTACACTTCGGCGCTCCGCTGGCGCGCCGCCTGCCGGGCCGCATGGGCCTGGAGCTGCGCCTGGTGGTGCAAGGCGGGCTGCGCGTGCTGGAGCGTATCGAGGCGAGCGGCTACGATGTATTCATGAATCGCCCCGAATTGGGCGCCAAAGACTGGGCCATCATGTTGTGGCGCGCAATTACCTGATATGACCCCTGACGAATATTGCCAGGAAAAGGCCGCCAAAAGCGGTTCCAGCTTCTACTACGCATTCCTGTTCCTGCCGCCCGAGCGTCGGCGCGCCATCACGGCCCTGTACGCCTTCTGCCGCGAAGTCGACGACGTGGTGGACGAATGCACCGACCCGTCCCTGGCCCGCGTCAAGCTGGCCTGGTGGCGCACCCAGATCGACCAGATGTACGCCGGCAAGCCGGAGCATCCCGTGACGCGCGCGCTGCAACCCCATCTCGACAGCTGTTCGATCACGCGCGAGCGCCTGCTGGCCGTGGTCGACGGCATGGAAATGGACCTGGACCAGACCCGCTACCTGGACTGGCCCGGCCTGCGCAAGTATTGCTGGCATGCCGCCGGCGTGGTGGGCGAGCTGTCGGCCGGCATCTTCGGCTACTCCGACCCCAAGACCCTGGTCTACGCGGAAAAGCTGGGCCTGGCGTTCCAGATGACCAACATCATCCGGGACGTGGGCGACGACGCCCGCCGCGGCCGCATCTATCTGCCGGTCAACGACATGCAGCAGTTCGAGGTCAAAGCCTCCGACATCCTGAACGGCGAATACTCGGAACGCTTCAGCGCGCTGATGAAGTTCCAGGCCGACCGCGCCCGCGGCCTGTACCGCGAGGCGATGGCCAACCTGCCCGAGACCGACCGCCGCTCGCAGCGGCCCGGCCTGATGATGGCCGCGATCTATCACGCGCTGCTCGACGAGATCGAGCGCGACAACTGGCAGGTGCTGCACCAGCGCATCTCGCTCACGCCGCTGCGCAAGCTGTGGCTGGCCTGGAAAACCTGGGTGGGCGGCGGACGCGGACTCGTCCGCCGGTTGGCACGGTGAAGGCCGCGGTCATCGGCGCGGGGTGGGCCGGCCTGGCGGCCAGCGTCGCCTTGCGCGAAGCCGGCGCCAAGGTCACGGTATTCGAGGCCGGCCATACGCCCGGCGGACGCGCCCGCCGCGTCTTCCACACCGATTTCGAGGCGCCGCTGGACAACGGCCAGCACCTGCTGTCTGGCGCCTACAAGCACACGCTGGCGCTGATGCGCCGGGTGGGCCGCAACCCGGACGCCCTGCTGATGCGCCGCCCGCTGCGGCTGGCCAGCCTGGACGGCCGCTTCCACCTGTCGGCCCCGCGCCTGCCGGCGCCGCTGCACATGGCCGCCGCCATCCTGCGCGCGCGCGGCCTGTCCTGGTCCGACCGCCTGGCCATGCTGCGCCTGATGCGCGAGCTGAAGGCCATGTCCTGGACGCCGCCGCGCGACTGGACCGTGCTGCACCTGCTGCACTACCAGGGGCAGTCCGACACGCTGATCCGCCAGCTCTGGGAACCGCTCTGCCTCGCGGCGCTGAACACGCCGCTGGCCACCGCCAGCGCCGCCCTGTTCGCACGCGTGTTGCGCGACAGCCTGGCCGGCAGCCGCGAGGACAGCGACATGCTGCTGCCCTGCACCGACCTGTCGGCGCTGTGGCCGGATGCCGCCGCCCGCCAGGTGACCATGCGCTACGGCAGCACGGTGCGGCAGATCCGGCCGTCCGCCGAGGGCATCGACATCAACCAGGAACGCTTCGACGCCGCCGTGCTGGCCGTGCCTCCCACGTTCGCGGCCCGGCTGCTCGACGCCCCGCTGCGCGAAGCCGGCGCCATCGGACTGCTGGAAGCGCTCAAGGCCTTCGACTATCTGCCCATCGCCACCCTGAACCTGCGGCTGGCGGAACCCTGGCGCCTGCCCGAACCCATGATGATGCTGCGCGAGGAGGCCGCCCGCGGCCACGTCGGCCAATGGCTGTTCGACCGGGCGCAACTGGCCGGCAATGCAAAGGCGGGCGAACTGGCCGTGGTGGCCAGCGTCGCCACCGGCCTGGCGGACCGCAACCGCCAGCAGGTCATCGAAGCGCTGATCGACCAGGTGGCCGAACAGGCCGCCCGCCATCCGGCGCGCCTGCCCGCCATGCCGGAAGTGGCCGCGGCGGAATTGTTCATCGAAAAACGCGCGACCTTCGCCGCGGTGCCGGGCGTGACCCGTCCGTTGAATTCCACCCCCTGGCCCACGCTGGCGCTTGCCGGCGACTGGACCGACACCGGCTACCCCGGCGTGCTGGAAGGCGCCGTGCGCAGCGGCCTGCAGGCCGCCCGGGTGCTGGCCCCGCGAGCGGACTGAAGCCCCGCCGCTAGCGCAGCAGGCTGGCCGTGGCCAGCCCGGCCGCCGTCAGCAGCAGCGAGCCCGCCAGGCTGAAGCCCGCATAGCCCAGCGCGGTGCCGTAGGCGCCGCGCTCCAGCATGGCCACCGTTTCCGCCGAGAACGTCGAGAACGTGGTCAAGCCGCCCATGAAGCCCGTGATCGCCCCGAGCCGCACCCAGGCCGGCCATTCGGGGTGCCCGGCCACCAGGGCCAGCACCAGCCCCACCAGGTAGCCCCCCGCGAGATTGACCGCGAAGGTTCCCCACGGCCAGGATTCGACGTTCAGCCACAGGCCGACCAGCCAGCGCGCCCAGGCGCCGAACATGGCGCCCACGCCCACTGCCAGGAAGTTGAGGGGAATCAGGGTCTGGTATGCGGACATCGGGGATCAGGGCGCCTTGTGCTGTCGGAGGCGGAAGGAAAAGACCAGCAGGAGTATGCCGAAAAACACGGCATAGATGCCGATCACCCACACCAGCGCCAGCGCGCCCGCCCCCGGCTGCATGATCAGCATGCCGCCGAACAGCACCGATACCACGCCCGACAGGCCGAGCAGCCATTCGTTGCGGATCTCTTTGCGGAAGCGGACCGCGGCGATGATCTGGAACACGCCCGCCACCAGCGCCCAGATCGCGATGATGTAGAGCAGGACCAGCGCCGTCAGGCCGGGCCAGAGAAACGTGACGATGCCGGCCGCGATGCCGAGCAGGCCCACCACGATGAGCGCCCACAAGGGCTTGCCGTTGTCGCGGATGCGCACGCCGGCCATCAAGGCCAGCACGCCGTCCACCAGCGCGAAAGCGCCCCACACCAGCACCAGCGCGGAAAGCGTGATGGCTGGCATGAACATGGCCATGAGGCCGAACAGGATGGCGACGACGCCGCGCAATGCCACCCACCCCCAATGACGACCGATCTGATCCGCGACTTGCCGTTCGAGCATGACGACCTCCGGTGTTTGTAACGGGTGGCCTATCTTATCGCCGCCAGCCCCCGGACGCTACGCGGCGCGCGGGCTCCGGCCCGGAGGGCGTCCGAAATCGATTGAAATTTCCTTCGGGGCTCAATCGCGGCATTTATAAGAGTCATTCTCATTAAATGTTAGAATCCGCGGGCTTTCAACCGATACCCCATGGACAGTCAACCCACCCCTCGCCGCCGGGCCTACTGGCTCAAGACGCTGCATCAATGGCACTGGATCAGCTCGGCGCTGTGCCTGCTGGGAATGTTGCTGTTCGCGGTCACGGGCCTGACCTTGAACAACGCCTCGCACATCGAGGCCAAGGCCGTGGTGACCAGCCGCGAGGCGCGCCTGCCCGCCGCCGTGCTGGCGCAGCTGGCCCCGCCGCCGGCGCAGAAAAAGGCGCCGCTGCCCGCCCCCGTGGCGCAATGGCTGGACGACACCCTGGATGCCGCCACCGCCGGCCGGCCCGCGGAATGGTCCGCCGACGAGATCTACGTGTCGCTGCCGCGCGCCGGCGGCGACGCCTGGCTGTCCATCGACCTGGGCAGCGGCGACGTCGAATACGAGCGCACCGACCGCGGCTGGATCTCGTACCTGAACGATCTGCACAAGGGCCGCAATACCGGCCTGGCCTGGAGCTGGTTCCTCGATATCTTCGCCGTCGCCTGTCTGGTCTTTTCGCTGACCGGGCTGGTGCTGCTGAAAATGCACGCCGGCAACCGCAGCGCGACCTGGCCGATGGTCGGGCTCGGCGTCGTGATCCCGGTCGTGCTGGCCCTGCTATTCATCCACTGATTCCATCGATCCGCCCTGGAGACCTCCATGCGCAAGCTGTTGTTGTCGGCCCTGCTGGCCGGCCTGATCGCCCGAACGGCCCACGCGGCCGACGTCGGCCTGTCCATCGAGGTGCCGCGCCTCGACGTCGCGGAGTACCACCGGCCCTACGTGGCGATCTGGATCGAGAACCCCGACCAGAGCGTCGCCACCGACCTCGCGGTCTGGTACGACGTGGCCAAGAAGAACAACGAAGGCACCGAGTGGCTCAAGGACATGCGGCAATGGTGGCGCCGCAGCGGCCGCAACCAGCAATTCCCGGTGGACGGCGTCAGCGGCGCCACCAAGCCGGTGGGCAAGCACGCGCTGAGTTTCGACGCCGCCAGCAAGCCCCTGTCGCAGCTCAAGCCCGGCCAGTACGCCGTGGTGGTGGAGGCGGCGCGCGAAGTCGGCGGCCGCGAGCTGGTGCGCATTCCCTTCCAATGGCCGCCGCAGAAGGCCGAGCAGTTGACGGCCCGCGGCGAACACGAACTGGGCGCCATCGCGCTCGACCTGAAACCCTGATATCCCGGAGAGCAACGATGAAATCCGCCGCCAAACTGGCCGCCGCCCTGGCGCTGAGCCTGCCCTTTGCCGCCCACGCGCATGATGTCTGGATCGTGCCGTCCTCGACGGTGCTGTCGGGCACCGACAGCTGGGTCACCGTGGATGCCGCCGTCGGCAACGACAAGTTCTACTTCAACCACGCGCCGCTGCGCCTGGACGGCCTGGCCGTGACGGCGCCGGACGGCACCGCCGCCGAAGCCGAGAACCTCAACCGCGGCAAGCTGCGCAGCACCTTCGACCTGCAACTCAAGCAGGGCGGCACGTATCGCGTGGCCGTGGTCAACGACGGCGTGTTCGCGCGCTGGAAGGAAGACGGCAAGAACAAGCGCTACTTCGGCAAGGCCGAAGGCCTGGCGCAGGCCGTGCCCGCCAAGGCCGACGAACTGGAAATCTCGCAGAGCCTGGGCCGCGTCGAAACCTTCGTGACCGCCGGCAAGCCGTCGGCGCTCAAGCCGGTCGGCCGGGGCCTCGAACTGGCTCCCGTGACGCACCCGAACGACCTGTTCACCGACGAGCCCGCCACCTTCCAGATGCTGCTGGACGGCAAGCCCGCGGCCGAACTGGACGTCAACGTCGTGCCCGGCGGCAGCCGCTATCGCGACAAGGTCGGCGAGATCCAGCTCAAGACCGACAAGGACGGCAAGTTCTCGGTGAAGTGGCCGCAGCCCGGCCTGTACTGGATCGAAGCCGGCATGGAAGACGCCAAGGTCAGCGTGCCGCAGGCCAAGAAGCGCCGCCTGTCGTATGCCGGCACGGTTGAAGTACTGCAACCCTAAGCCTGCTTCGGCCGCATGGCGAATCCCCCTTCCTACGCCCCGCGCGGCGCCGCGGCGCCCGCGCCGCGCGTGGCCTATGGCGCGATGCCGGCGCGGCCGGCGGCGCTGGCCGGCGCCACCATGGGCACCACCTGGTCGGCGCGCATGGCGCTGCCGCCCGGGCGCGCGGAAGCGGCCGCGCGCCAGGCCATCCAGGCCGCGCTGGACGAGGTGGTGGCCCAGATGAGCACCTGGGAGGCGGATTCGGACATCACGCGCTACAACCGGGCCGCCCCCGGCTGGCAGGCCCTGCCCGCCGCGTTCTTCCACGTGCTGAGCCATGCCCTGGCGCTGGCCGAGGAAACCGGCGGCGCCTACGACCCCACGGTCGGGCCGCTGGTGAACGCCTGGGGCTTCGGCCCTCATCAGCGCGCCTTCGAACCGCCCTCGGCCGCCGCCATCGAGACGGCGCGCAGCCGTTGCGGCTGGCGCCGCGTGCGTCTCGACCTGGACGCGCAAGCCGCGTGGCAGGAAGGCGGCACCTATCTGGACCTGTCCTCCATCGCCAAGGGCTACGGCGTGGACCGCGCCGCCCTGGCGCTCGATGCCCTGGGCATCACGCAATACCTGGTGGAAGTGGGCGGCGAATTGCGCGCGCGCGGCAAGCGGCCGGACGGCCAGCCCTGGCGCGTGGCCGTCGAAGTGCCCGATGCCAGCGGCGGCCATGCCCTGGCGCTGCCGCTGGACGAGTGCAGCATCGCCACCTCGGGCGACTACCGGCGCCACGCCGGCAGCGGCGACGGCCGCTACGCCCACACCATCGATCCGCGCACCGGCCACCCCGTGCGCAACGATCTCGCCTCGGTCACCGTGCTGCATCCGGGCTGCATGCAGGCCGACGCGCTGGCGACGGCCCTGACCGTGCTGGGCGTGGAAGACGGCCTGGCCCATGCCCGCCGCCACGACCTGGCCGCGCTCTTCATCCTGCGCGAGCGCGAAGCCTACCGCGTCGCCGCCACGCCCGCATTCCAGGCCCTGGCCCTCGCCCGCTGAATCCATGACTCCAACCCGGTTGATCGCGGCGGCATGCGTGGTAGGGCTATGGCTGCTCCTTTGCGGGTGGGCGCGACGCCGCGCCCGGCGCCTGGAAGCGCAGCAGGCGCTGGCGCTGCAAGCCCTGAACGCCCCCGCGCCCGACGACTCTTTGCTGGTCGCCTACGCGACGCAGACGGGCTATGCCGAATCGCTGGCCGCGCAGACTGCCGAGTCTCTGCGCGCGGGCGGGCTAACGGTGCGCGTCGCCTCGCTCGACCAGCTGGACCTGGCGCGCCTGGCCGGCTATCGCCGCATGCTGTTCGTGGCCAGCACCTACGGCGAGGGCGACCCGCCCGATGCGGGCGCGGCCTTCGCCGACCAGATGCAGCCCGCCGGGCCGGCCGCGCCCGCTCTCGCCGGGGCGCAATACGCCGTGCTGGCGCTGGGCGACAGCGAATACGCGCACTTCTGCGGCTTCGGCCACCGCCTCGACGAATGGCTGCACGCGCAGGGCGCGACGCCGCTCTTCGACCTGGTGGAAGTCGACAACGGCGACCCGGCCGCGCTGCGGCACTGGCAGCACCACCTGGGGCTGCTGGCCGGGCGCAACGATCTGCCCGACTGGCAGGCGCCCGCCTACCAGTCCTGGCGGCTGGCCGCCCGCGAGCACCTCAATCCCCACAGCGAGGGCGGCCCCTGCTACCTGCTGACCCTGACTCCGCCCTCGGACGCCGAGGCCGCGTGGGAGGCCGGCGATATCGCCGAAATCGGCCCGCGGCGCGAAGCCGGGGGCCCGCTGCAGGCTCACCGCGAATACTCCATCGCCTCGCTGCCCGAAGACGGCGCCCTCCAGCTGCTCGTGCGCCAGATGCGCGCCGCGGACGGCTCGCTGGGATTGGGCAGCGGCTGGCTGACCCACATCGCCCAACCCGGCGACGCGATCGACCTGCGCGTGCGCGTCAACCGCAATTTCCATGCGCCCGCCGACGGCCGCCCGCTGCTGCTGGTGGGCAACGGCACCGGCCTGGCCGGCCTGCGCGCGCTGATCAAGGCGCGCCGGGCCGCCGGCCACCGGCGCAACTGGCTGGTGTTCGGCGAGCGCAGCGCGGCTCGCGATTGGTTCTGCGAAGAAGAAATCGCCGGCTGGCGGGCCGACGGCACGCTGGAACGCGTGGATGCGGTGTTCTCGCGCGACCAGGCGGAACGCCGCTACGTGCAGCATCTGTTGCGCGAACAGGCCGAGGCCGTGCGCGCCTGGGCCGACGCCGGCGCCGCGATCTACGTCTGCGGCAGCCTGCAAGGCATGGCGGGCGGCGTGGACGCCGCCCTGCAGGACATCCTGGGCGACGCGCGCCTGCAGGCCATGCAACGCGATGGCCGCTACCGGCGCGACGTGTACTGAACGGGCGCAGCCGCCCGCCGCCTTACTGCAGCTTGATCTGCGCCTTCTCGATCACCGACTTCCAGCGCTCGCTTTCCGTGCGGATCTGCTGGCCGAATTCGGCCGGCGTGTTGCCCAGCGGGAACGCGCCGGTCTCTTCCATCTTGGCCGCGGTCGCCGGATCGCGCACGGCCTGGGCGAAGGCCTGGGCCAGCTTGTCGCGCACGTCGGCCGGCAGGTCCGCCGGGCCCACCACGCCGTACCAGGCGGTCACGTCGTAGTCCTTGTAGCCTTGCTCGGCGAAGGTCGGCACGTCCGGCAGGCGCGGATTGCGCTGGGTGCCCGTGATGGCCAGCGCGCGCAGGTGATTGCTCTTCAGGTACGGCAGCGAGGACGGGAAGTTGTCGAAGATCACCGGCACCACGCCGCCCACCGTATCGGTCAGCGCGGGCGCCGAGCCGCGGTACGAAATGCTGTTCATCTTGCCGCCGATCAGCTGCAGGAACCAGATCATGCCCAGGTCGTTCACGCCGCCCGCGCCCGCGTTGGCATAGCCGTCCTTGTTCGGATTGGCGCGCACGTGCGCCACGAAGTCGGCCAGCGTCTTGGCGGGGAACTGGGGGTTCACGCTCAGGATGTTGGGGCTGGTGACCAGGTTGCTGATGGGCGTGAAGTCCTTGACCGGATCGTAGGCCAGGTTGGGAAAGAGATGCGGGGCGGTGCCGTGCGTGCTCACCGTGGCCAGGCCGACGGTATAGCCGTCGGGCTTGGCGCGGGCGGTGGCCGTCATGCCTATGGTGCCGGAAGCGCCCGTGCGGTTCTCGACCACGATCTGCTGGCCGAGGATCTCGCCGGCCTTGGCCGCGGCCAGCCGGCCGACGATGTCCGTCGGGCCGCCCGCGGGGAACGGCACGATCAGGGTGATGGGACGATCGGGAAAAGCCGCGTGGGCGGCGGGCAACATGGCGGCCAGCGCCAGTGTGATGCAGGTTTTGCGCATGATGATGCTTGTCTCCTCTACGGATGGTTGATGTCGTTATCGGGCCGGGCCGGGCTCGGCCGGCGCCATCGCCTCGCGCCGCAGGATCCTGCCGGGGCGCGCCGCGCCGGGCGCGGCCGGATGCACCTGGCACCCGTTGACCAGCACGTGCTCCACCCCGGCGGAGGCCAGCGTGGGCGCTTCCCAGGTGGCGCGGTCCTCGACGGTGTCGGCGTCGAACACCACGATGTCCGCCCAGGCCCCTTCGACCAGCTGCCCGCGTCCGGCCAGGCCGAACACGCTCGCCGGCAGCGCGGTCATCTTGGCGACCGCCTCCTCCAGCGTCAGCAGCCGGGCTTCGCGCACATAGCGGCCCAGCACCCGGGTGAAGCTGCCCCACAGGCGCGGATGCGGATGCGCGTCGTTGGGCAGCCCGTCGGAGCCGACCATGCAGCGCTCGTGCCGGAAAATCCGCTGGACCTCGCCCTCGTCCATGGCGAAGTAGATGGCGCCCGCGGGGCACAGGCGGCGCGCCGCCGTGGTCTTGTCGCAGCCCCAGCGGGCGGCGATGTCGCTCAGGTATTCGCCGCCGCACTCGGGGTGCGGGGTGGACCAGGTGATGCGAATGTCGTCGATGATCTCGGCGCGCTCGGGGATGAGAATGGTGGAGCTGCCCGGATAGGGATAGATGTCCAGCGCCACGTCCACGCCCTCGCCGCGCGCGCGGTCGATGTTGGCCAGCGTGGCCCGGCTCTTGCCCCAGTTGCGCGGCAGCATGCATTTGTGGTGCGACAGCACGGTGGCGCAGCCCGTATTGCGGCCGACCGACAGCACCTCGTCGACCGCGGCTTCGACGTCGTCGCCTTCGTTGCGGATATGGCTGGTGTGCATGGCGCCGCGCGCCGCCGCCACCCGCGCCAGGCCTTCCAGCTCCGGCGGCTGGGCGGCGCCGCCCGGCTGATAGGCCAGGCCGGTGCTGAAACCGACCGCGCCGGCGGCCAGGGCGTCGTCCAGCATGCGCTCCATGGCGTCCTGCTCGGCCGGCGTCGGCTGCGCGGCGGGGTCGCGCATGGCGGCCAGCCTGAGGTTCGCATGGCCCACCAGCGCGGCCACGTTGATCATGGGCTGCTGCGCCCGCAACTCGCCGAAATAGGCTTCCATGTCGGTGAACAAGGGCGTTTCGCCCAGCAGCGCCAGCGCCGCCGCGGTATTGCCGGGCAAGGGCGCGGGCGCGCCGCTGACGCCGCAATTGCCCACCACCACGGACGTGATCCCCTGGCTGGTCTTCCATTCCAGCCCGGGCCGCTCCACGAACATCAGGTCGTCGTGGCCGTGCACGTCGATGAAGCCCGGCGCCACGATCTTGCCGCGGGCGTCCACCCGGCGCGCCGCCGCGACGTCCGCCAGGTCGCCGATGGCGGCGATGCGCTCGCCCGCCACGCCCACGTCGGCCCGGCGCCGGGGGCCGCCCAGGCCGTCAATGACCCAGCCGCCTTCGATGATGAGATCCAGAGTTTGCCGCTGCATGCCGCTTCCGCTTTGATCGAGACCCCGGAAGATTGCGCGCCGGAGCCGGTGGATGCCGAAAGGGCGTAGTATCGTCGGCCGGATCGATCTGGGAAAATTGTTTTTATTGATCCATCTATCGTGATTTGAAATGAATCGCCTGCCCAAGCACGTCACCCTGAAGCACCTGAACGCCTTCGTCGCGGTGGCGCAGGAATCCAGCTTCACGCATGCCGCCACGCGCCTGTTCCAGACCCAGTCCTCGGTCACCAGCCTGATCCGGCAGCTGGAGGAAGCGCTGGCCACGCAGCTGTTCGCGCGCACCAGCCGGCGCGTGCTGCTGACCGCCGCCGGCGAAGCGTTCCTGCCCCGCGTGATGCGGCTGCTGGCGGATTTCGACGGCGTGATCGAAGACGTGGTGCGCTTCGGCGCGATGGAGCGCGGGCGCGTGGGCGTGGCGGCCGCGCCGTCGGCCATCACGCAGATCATCGCGCCCGCGGCCGCGGCCTTCTCCGCCCAGTATCCGGGCGTGCGCCTGTACCTCAGCGACGACAACTCCGGCCGCATCCAGCGCAAGGTCTCGGCACGCGAGGTGGATTTCGGGTTGACCAGCCGCTGGGCGGACGCGCCGGACCTGCGGTTCGATGCGCTGCTGGAAGACCGGTTCGGCGTGCTGTACCGGGAGGACGATCCGGACCTGCGCCCGGGCCGCGATGGCGCGATGCGCTGGTCGGACCTGGCGCAACGCAAGCTGGTGGGGGTGGTGGACGAGACCGGCATCATGGCGCTGCTGCGCGCCCGCGCCGACCTGCCGGTCGAGGCCGCCGCGCCCTTCTACGAGGCCTCCAGCACGACGTCGCAGGCGGCGCTGGTGAAGGCCGGCCTCGGCGTGGCGCTGCTGCCGGCGCTGGCCGCGCAGCGGGTGCTGGAGCCGGGCCTGGCCTATGCGCTGCTGGCGCGGCCCACCGTCGTGCGGACGGTGTGCATCATCCGGCACAAGGAATATCCGCTCAGCCCCGCCGCCCAGGCGCTCATCGGCGCCATCCACGGCTACCTGCGCGCCGCCAAGCTGCCGGCCGGCTGCAAGCGCCTTCCGGCCAAAGCCGAGGCGTAGGATGGGTGGAGCGCGAGAGTTCTTAAGCTAGAACGCTGCCGTCGAACGCGCGCAACCCATGCGGCCGTGGGCAGACAGTGCCCTGCATCGGCCGAAAAACAATCTGCTTACGGCGGCATGGGCCGAAAAACAATCTGCCCATGGCCGCATGGGTTGCGCGCGTTCGGCAATTGCGTTCTTGGGCAGAGGATCTCGCGCTCCACCCATCCTACCCCCACCCGGCCCCAGTATTTCCCTCACGCGGCACCGGCGTTGCGGTCAGGCGCGGCGCAGCTTCTCGTCTAGCGCGGCGAGGCCGGCGGCGAACACGCCCTGCCCCACGGCCTTCGCCACGTCGGCCAGTTCCGCGCCTTCGACGCGGAAATCCGCCCACCACTGCACCAGCGTCTGGCCGCCTTCGGTGACCGGGTGCAGCGACACGCCCGCGATGTAATCGCGCATGGGCAGGTCGGTTTCGATGATGGAATAGCGCAGCGCCGTGCCGGGGTCGTCCAGCATCAGCAGCCGCTCGCGGACGAAGCCGGAAGGCTTGAGCGTCAGATACCGCACCGAGCCCACGGCGTCATGGCGGCCGCCTTCCTCCAGGCGGCTCTGCGCGATGCCGGGATGCCAGTCCGCCAGCCCGTTGAAATCCCGGAACCGGGCCCAGACTTCCTGAAGCGGCGCATGGATGAGCGCGCTGACGTTTACGGTGTGCGGCATACGGACTCCTGCGGGCGGCTGACCCGTTCAAGCGTTCAAGGGAAACGGCGGAGGGGAAACTCAGAAAGTCAGGCTCTTGAATTCGCGGGTGGCGGCGGTGAGCGCCTGCTCGGTCGGCAGGCGCTCCATCGAGCTGGCGCCGTAGAAGCCGTGGCAGTGCTTGCAGGCGCGCAACACGTGCGCGGCATCCTCGGGTGTGGCGATGGGGCCGCCGTGGCACAGCACGATGACGTCCGGGCGCACGGCCAGCGCCGCTTCGGCGATGCGGTCGATGGCGGCCACGCAGTCGTCCAGCGTCAGCGCCGTCTCCGCGCCGATGGAGCCGCCGGTGGTCAGGCCCATGTGGGCCACGATGATGTCCGCGCCGGCGCGGGCCATGGCCGCCGCGTCGTCCTCATTGAATACGTAGGGCGTGGTCAGCATGCCCTTTTCGTGCGCCAGGCGGATCATGTCCACCTCCAGCGCGTAGCCCATGCCGGTCTCTTCCAGGTTGGCGCGGAAAGTGCCGTCGATCAGGCCCACGGTGGGGAAGTTCTGCACGCCGGCGAAGCCCTGGCGCTTCAGGTCGTCGAGGAACACGTCGAAATCGCAGAAGGGATCGGTGCCGTTCACGCCGGCCAGCACCGGCGTCTTCTTCACCACCGGCAGCACTTCCCGGCCCATGTCGACCACGATCTCGTTGGCGTTGCCGTAGGCCAGCAGGCCGGCCAGCGAGCCGCGGCCCGCCATGCGGTAGCGGCCGGAGTTGTAGATCACGATCAGGTCGATGCCGCCCGCTTCCTCGCACTTGGCCGACAGGCCCGTGCCCGCGCCGCCGCCCACGATGGGCTTGCGGGCGCGCACCATGGCGCGGAACTTCTCCAGTAGCTCGTTGCGGTCAAAACGCGGCATGTCGGCAATCCTCAGTGTGTAGCGATTTCAAGATAGTGTTCGACCGCCGTGCTGGCGAACAGCGGATCGTTGATGTGGCAAGGCACCCGCACCAGGCGGCGGTCGGCCGTCTGCACCAGGTTGGCCTCCAGCGCTTTGAACAGGGCGGCATCGGCCTCCGGATCCCAGAACGCCTGTCCGGGCGCGTCCAGCGCGGACACGCCGCCTTCCGGGATCAGGAAACGCACCGGGCCCATGCAGCGGTTCAGCCTGGCGGCGATCCACTCGCCCTGCCGCGCGTTCTCTTCCGCGGTGGTGCGCATCAGCGTCACCTGCGGGTTGTGGGGGTAGAACTTGCGGCCCCGGTAGCGTTCCGGGACGGTGTCCATGGCGCCGAAATTCACCATGTCCAGGGCGCCGCAGGAGCCCACGTAGGGCGCGCCCGTGCGGGCCACGGCGCCGAAGCGGTCTTCGGTGCAGGCCAGCACGCCGCCGAACAGCAGGTCGCAGACTTCGGTGGTGGTCAGGTCCAGCACCCCGGCCAGCAAATGGCTGTCCAGCAGTTTCTCCATCGACTGCCCGCCCGTGCCCGTGGCGTGGAACACCAGGCAGTCGTAGCGCGACTCCAGCAGCGGCGTGACCTGCTGCACGCAGGCCGTGGTGACGCCGAACATGGTGATCCCCACGGCGGGCATGCCGTCGTCCGCCACGGCGCCGGCCGCCTGCCGGAAAGCCCCGCCGATCATGCCGGCGGCGTTGGCCAGCACCCGGCGCGAAATGCGGTTCAGGCCGGCCACGTCGGTCACGGAATACATCATGGCGATATCGGACGGCCCGACATAGGGCGCGACGTTGCCCGAGGCCATGGTCGAGACCATCAGCTTGGGCGTGCCGATGGGCAGCGCGCGCATGGCGGGGGTGATCAGGGCGGTGCCGCCCGAGCCGCCCAGGCCCAGCAGGGCGCCGATGCCGGCATTGCCCGCGGCGTAGCGTTCGAAGGCCAGCGCCATCGCGGCGATGGCCGTGCCGCGGTCGCCGGTGAAAACGGCCGCGGCGCCTTCGGGATGGCAGGCCGCGACCTCGTGCGCCTGCACCTGGGCCGCGCTGGCGGCGCCGGACGTGGAGACGTCCACCGACACCGCGTCCAGCCCTTCCCGCCTGAGCAGGCCCGCCACGTACTCGGCCTCCTGGCCCTTCGTGTCGTAAGTGGCGGCCACGTAGACCCGCCTGTTCGAATGCGTCATGACTCCTCCGCGGGCGGCTACACTCGGTGCGCGCCTCGATATGTGAGGCCGCGAGGCCTGTAGAATCAAGAAATGAGACGAAAGAATCATACTGAGACACCTGTCTCAGGTCAAACCCGATCCCCCGCCAAAAGCGCGGCCGCCGGCGCGCGGCTCATCGCGCCCGCCAGCCCCCAGGCCGCCGCCAGCGGCGAGCCGCCGCACGGGCCCAGGGCGCGCATGCGCAAGGCTCTGCTGGAGGCGGCGCAACGGCTGATGGCGCAAGGCATCACGCCGTCGGTTGCCGAACTGGCCGAACACGCCCAGGTCTCGCGCGCCACCGCCTACCGCTATTTCCCCAGCCAGAGCGCGCTGATCGCCGCGGTGGTGGACGAAAGCCTGGGCCCGATACTGGCCTGGGACTCGGCCGCGCCGGACGCGGCCGCGCGCGTCGACGAACTGCTGCGCTTCGCCTATCCCCGGCTGGAAGCGCACGAAGCCCCGCTGCGCGCGGCCATCATGGTGTCGTTGCAGCAGCACGCCGAAGCCAGCGCCGGCCGCGCCGGCGCCGAGCCGCGGCTGGTGCGCGGCCACCGCGTCGACATCCTGCAGCGCGCCATCGCGCCGCTGGCGGCCGAGCTCACGCCCGCGCAGCAGGCGCGCGTGGCCCAGGCGCTGTCCCTGGTGTACGGCACCGAGGTGTTCCTGGTGTTGAAGGACATCTGGAAGCTGGAGCTGCCCGAGCTCACCGACGTGGTGCGCTGGACGGCCAACGCCATCATCGCGCAGGCGCTGGCCGAAGCGAAGGCAGGCCGAGGCTAGCGGCGGCGCGCGGCTCGCCGGCGCCCGCCCTCAGCCGCGCCGGATCATGCTGGCGGCGATCGCGCCCGCGGCGCGCTTCAACGGTTCCAGGTATTGCTCCACCATCTGGTCGGCCGAACGCACTCCCTGGATCCACACGATGTTGACGCAACCGTAGAGCCGCCCGGGCGCGGCCGTGATGGGAACGGCAATCGCCTCCAGCCTGTCGTTCTGATCCTTGCGCGTCTTGTCGTAGTCGCCTCCGAAGCGCTGCTCGCGCAGGCCGTAGCCCTGGCGCCGGGTCTGCTCCAGCAGCTTGGCCACGGCGGCGCAGTCGTTCGCCAGCGCGTCGCCCTCGCGGCGGCTGCGGCGCAGGGCCAGCAGGATCGAATCGCGCTCCTTCTCGGCGCAGAACGCCAGATAGGCCCTCCCCACCGCGGACCGCAGCATATTGATCTGAAACCCGATGTTGTCCCTGCGGATGGTGAAATAGGACTGGCTTCGGTTGGTTTCCCGCACGATCATCGCGCTCCCGCGCCGCACGGTGAGGTCGGAGGGCCACAGCACCTCCGCCTGCAGCCGGTCCAGTTCGGGCGCCGCGCACTGGCCCAGCAGGTCCAGCACCCGCGCCCGCCGGCTGGGCTCGTTGAGCGTGCTGGCCGGACAGAAGTAATCGTCCGCGATCCGCCGCCAGATCAAGCCGCGCAATTGCAGCGTGGCCAGGATGCGCAGCAGCGTGGCCTTGGCGTAGCCCGTGCGCGCGTGCAATTCCTGCAGGCTCGCGCCCTGCGTGGCGCGCACCTCGTCCAGCACGATCAGGCCGCGCTCCAGCGCGTCGATCGTCTTCACCTTCGGATTCCACCGGCTCATTGCGCGCCCCTTTCCGTCCGAGTCCGCATGTTTCACTGAGTGAAACTCTAGCAAATCCTGCTTGAGCCGCCCAGTCCCCCCGAAATATCGTGGCACCTATCGCAAGCCGCGGTGGCTGGCGAAACGGGACGAGAGGCGGGGATGAGCGGACAGGCTGCGCGCAATGTGCTCTGGATCATGTGCGACCAACTGCGTTGGGACTATCTGTCGTGCTATGGGCATCCGCGCCTGCGCACGCCCAACATCGATCGCCTGGCCGCCGAAGGCATGCGCTTCGACAACGCCTTCGTGCAGGGCCCGGTCTGCGGCCCGTCGCGCATGTCGTATTACACCGGGCGCTACGTCACCAGCCACGGCGCCGTCTGGAACTTCGTGCCCATGCCCGTCAGCGAGATGACGCTGGGCGATCACCTGCGCCCGCTGGGCGTGCGCGTGGCGGTGGCGGGCAAGACGCATGTGGAAGCGGACCTGGCCGGGATGCGGCGCCTGGGGATAGACACGGCGAGCGCGGCCGGCGTGCTGGCGACGGAAGGCGGGTTCGAGCCCTACGATCGCGACGACGGGATCTGGCCTCCGGGCTTCAGCGACGCCTCGCACCACTACACGCGGTATCTGCGCGAGCGGGGCTACGACGGCGCCAACCCCTGGCACGACCACGCCAACTCGGCGCTGGGCGCGCGCGGCGATATCCTCTCGGGCTGGAACATGCGCCACGCGAGCCTGCCCGCCCGCGTCGACGAAGCGGATTCCGAAACGCCCTACATGACCCGGCGCGCCATCGAGTTCATCGAGCAAAGCGGCGACCAGCCCTGGGTGCTGCACCTGTCCTACATCAAGCCGCACTGGCCCTATGTCGCTCCCGCGCCCTATCACGCGATGTACACGGCCGACGACGTGCCGGCGGCCACGCGGGCGCCTCGCGAACTGGAGAACGCGCACCCCGTGCTGCAAGGCTTCCGGCAGGCGGAGGTCAGCCGGAATTTCTCGCTCGACCACGTGCGCGAGACGGTCATCCCCACCTACATGGGGCTGATCAAGCAGGTGGACGACCAATTGGGCGTGCTGTTCGACTATCTGCGGCGCAGCGGCCGCGACCAGGACACCATGATCATCTTCTGCAGCGATCACGGCGACTATCTGGGCGACCACTACCTGGGCGAGAAAGAGCTGTTCCACGACTGCGTGGCCAAGGTGCCGCTGATCATCCGCCTGCCCGGCGGCGGCGCGCGGCGCGGCGCCGTGGAATCGCGGCTGGTGGAAGCCATAGACCTGGTCCCCACCATCCTGGACGCCCTGGGCGCGGACATTCCCGACCACATCCTGGAGGGACGCTCCCTGCTGCCGCTGCTGCGGGGCGCGGAACCGGCCGACTGGCGCCGCGCCGTGTTCTCGGAAAACAACTACGCGTTCCGCGACTTCGTGCGCGAACCGCTGGGCCGTCCCGCCGACGGCTGCCACACCATCATGGTGCGCGACCACGAATGGAAGTACGTCCATTTCGAAGGCCTGCGCCCCCAGCTTTTCAACTTGCGCGCCGACCCGGACGAGCTCGACGACCTGGGCGCGGACCCTGCCTTCGCGTCCATCCGGGAGCGCTACCAGGCGATGCTGTTCGACTGGCTGCGCAACCGCAAGATCCACCCCACCGTCAGCCATGCCGCCATGACGGGTTGGACACGCAAGGAGGAATCGGCCGGCATCCATATCGGCAGGTGGTAACGCAGCGCCCGGATCAGGGCGCCTGAAAAATAATCAGGAGACAGCATGAAACCGCATTTACTTGCGCTGGCAGCCTGCGTGGCCGCCAGCACGGCAGCGCACGCCCAGCCGAAAGAGGAATGGCCCGCGCGCGCCATCCGCATCGTGGTCGCGTTCCCCGCGGGGTCGCCGGGCGACACGGCCGCGCGCATCGTGGCCGACGCGGTGGGGCAGGCGCTCAAGCAGCCGCTCATCGTCGAGAACCGCCCTGGCGCGGGCGGCAACATCGGCGCGGAAGCGGTGGCGCGGGCGCCGGCCGACGGCTATACCTTCCTGGAAGCGCCGGACACCATCGTCACCATCAATCCGGCGATCTACCGCAAGCTGAGTTTCAAGGCGGACGACCTGACCCCGGTGGTCGCGCTGGCGAACTTCAACCAGATGCTGGTGTGCTCTTCCGCCTCGGGATTGCGCACGCTGGCGCAACTGCGCGACCAGGCCAGGAAGACGCCCGGCGCGCTCAGCTATGCCTCCGGCGGCCAGGGCGTGCCCGGCCACCTGGCGATGGAACTGTACCTGTCCGGCGCCGGCCTCGACATTCTGCACGTTCCCTACAAGGGGCCTTCGCCGGCCACGCAGGACGTGCTGGCCGGCCAGGTTCCCTGTGGCTATCTGGCGTCGCCGGTGGTCGCGCCCTACGTGGCGGCCGGCAAGCTCTATGGGCTGGCGGTGTCCGGCACCGCCCGCTCGGTCCAGGCCCCGGACGTGCCCACCATGCAGCAGGCCGGCGTGGCCGGCTACGACGCCACGTTCCGCGAAATGCTGTTCGCGCCGAAGGGCACGCCCGACGCCATCGTGGCGCGCATGAACCAGGAAGTGGCGCGCGCCCTGGCGCTGCCCGAGGTGAGGCAGAAGCTGCGGGCCAATGACCTGGACCCCTTGCCCGAACCGCCCGACGCCACCGCCCGCCGCCTGCGCGAAGACGCCGCCAAATGGAACGACGTCGTCACCAAGATCAACCTGCGGGTGGACTGATCCGCCCCGCCGGTCCGCATCCTTCCGCCGCGCCCCGCGCGCGGCACTACCCGACCCAGGAGGTTCCATGAACACCGCAGCAACCCCTACCGTCTTCGGCTCGCTGAAGGACTACCGCAAGGGATCGATCGAGATCACGCGGGGCTCGCCCCGCCACTACGTTTTTTCCAACGTCTTCGAGGTGGCCGCCAACGCCGCGCCCTACGAGAAAGTCGTGGTGGGCAAGAACCTGGAGTACGTCATCGAAACCCTGCGGGCCGAGGGCGCCTCCCCCTGGTATGCATGCAGCCACGACGAGTTCGCGATCCTGATGGACGGCCAGGCCGAGGTCGAGTTCCTGCGCCTGGACCAGCCGCCCGCGGCCGCGGACGGCACCGTGGCCGCGGGGCCGGCCCCCGCCGGCAAGCCCATGGGCCGCGTGCTGCTGGGCCGCGGGCACCAATGCCTGCTGCCCGCCGGCTGCGCGTACCGCTTCACCGCCCCCATTCCGGGCGTGCTGCTGATCCAGACCCGGGCGGGCGCGCTGTCCGTCGAGAAATGGGCCGACATCTGCCTGCAGTAGCCCGCGAGCCCTCGCCCCCCTTTTCCATCAGGAGTAACGATATGGCCATGCTGGACACCCCCGCACCCGCATCTTCCTTCGCCGCCGGCAAGGTCGCCGCCGGCCCCGCCGACGCCGCTACCGGCTACAAGCGCTTCGATCTCGGCGCGTTCACCTTCATCCGCGACGAGTACTTCGTCAAGGTGCACTGGCCCTCCAACGGCCAGACGCGCACCCACGCCATCCCCGCCGACGCCTTCCTGCGCGCCCTGATGCGCGACGTGGCCTGGGGCTTTTTCTACGGCTGGGTCAACTTCGACCACGTCTTCGGCACGCGCAACCACTACGGCAAGGTGGACGTCTACGCCGGTTCGTTCAACGGCGTGATGAAGGAAGCGGGCGTGGATTACACGGAGACCTTCGACACCCCGCTCATCATGGCCACCTTCAAGGCCATGCTGCACGACTGGACCAACGCGGGCTTCGATCCCTTCGCCGCCCCCGAGGAAACCGGCACCGCCTTCGGCCGCAAGCATGGCGACAACATCGCCGCCATCGAGCGTTCGCGCATCGCCACGCGGCGCATGCCGGGCCTGCCCGAGGACTCTCCGCTGCGCGACGACCTGCCCGTCAACCGGGCGTTCGCCGACGTGACCCAGGAAGAGCCGCAGGTCCATGCGGAGCCCGGCTTCGAAGGCTCGCTCCATGCCTTCAACCTGTTCAAGTACCTGTCGCGCTCGGACGTCACCTGGAACCCTTCCGTCACGTCCGTCTGCGGCGCCAGCCTGTTCTGCCCCACCACCGAAGAGTTCATCCTGCCGGTCTTCCACGGCAACGACCGCGTGGAGTGGTTCCTGCAGCTGTCCGACGAGATCGTCTGGGACATCGGCGACAAGGACACCGGCGCGCCGCGCGCCCGCATCACGATGCGCGCGGGCGACATCTGCGCCATGCCCGCCGACATCCGCCACCAGGGCTATTCCACCAAGCGCTCGATGCTGCTGGTCTGGGAGAACGCGACGCCCGACCTGCCGCAGCGCTACGAAAGCGGCGAACTCGCGCCCTACCCGGTCGAGTTCTGAATCCGCCCCGCCCTTTCCACCACGAGTCCTCAGCCATGCAGAACCAACTCTACATCGACGGCCGCTTTGTCGACGCCGCCGCCCGCGGCACGATAGACGTGCTGAATCCGCACGACGGATCCCTCATCACCGCCATCGCCGCCGCCGAGGCGCAAGACGTGGACCGCGCGGTGCAAGCCGCCCGACGCGCCTTTCCCGCCTGGTCGCGGATGGCGGCCGCCGACCGCGGCCGCCTGCTGCTCAAGCTGGCCGACCTCATCGAAACGCACGCCGAGGAACTCGCGCAGCTGGAAACGCTGGACACCGGGCACCCGATCCGCGACACCCGCGGCCTGGACGTGCCGCGCACCGCCGGCTGCTTCCGCTACTTCGGCGGCATGGCAGACAAGCTGCAGGGCAGCGTCATTCCCGTCGAGGCCGGCTTCCTGAACTACGTGCAGCGCGCGCCCATCGGCGTGGTCGGCCAGATCGTGCCCTGGAACTTTCCCCTGATGTTCACCAGCTGGAAACTGGGCCCCGCCCTGGCCGCCGGCAATACGGTGGTGCTCAAGCCGTCGGAACTCACGCCGCTGTCCACCCTGCGCATCGCCGAGCTGATGGCCGAGGCCGGCTTTCCCGACGGCGTGGTGAACGTGGTGCCCGGCTACGGGCACACCGCGGGCCAGCGGCTCGCCGAGCATCCGGACGTGGGCAAGATCGCCTTCACCGGCTCGACCGCCACCGGCCGCCGCATCGTCGAAGCCTCCCAAGGCAATCTCAAGCGCGTGCAGCTGGAACTGGGCGGCAAGGGCGCCAACATCGTGTTCGACGACGCCAATCTCGACGCCGCCGTCAACGGCGCCGCCTGGGCCATCTTCCACAACCAGGGGCAGGCCTGCATCGCGGGCTCCCGGCTGATGCTGCACGAGAAGATCGCCGACGCCTTCCTCGAACGCTTCCTGGCGCTCGCCAATTCCATCCGCCTGGGCGATCCGCGTTCCCCCGAGACCGAGATGGGCCCGCTGACCTCGGCCCAGCACCGCGACAAAGTGCTGTCCTACGTGGGCATCGCCGCCGAACAGGGCGCGCGGGTGCTGGCCGGCGGCACGGCGCCCGGCGGCGACCTGTCCGCGGGCTACTACGTCCGCCCCACCGTCGTCGAAGCCAGCCCCCGCGACCGCGTGGCGCAGGAAGAAGTATTCGGCCCCTTCGTCACCGTGCTGCGCTTCGGCAGCGACGAGGAAGCGCTGGCGATCGCCAACGCCACCGACTACGGGCTGGGCAGCGGCTTGTGGACGCGCGACCTGGCGCGCGCCCACAAGCTGGCGGGTTCCATCCATGCGGGCATGTGCTGGATCAACTGCTACAAACGGGTCAATCCCGGCAGCCCCTTCGGCGGCGTGGGCCAATCGGGCTACGGACGCGAAATGGGCTTCGAAGCCATGCATGACTACACTGAGGCGAGGTCCGTGTGGGTCAACGTGGACGCCGCCGTGCCGCCCCATTTCAAGCGCTGAGGAGCCGCCGTGAATACCGCCATCCAGAACGCCGAAACCGCCCTGACCGATACGGTCGTCGCCGCCTTCGCCCGGACCCCGGATCCGCGGCTGAGGCAGCTCATGCAATCGCTGGTGCGACACCTGCACGCCTTCGTCGCCGACGTCGAGCCCAGCGAGGCCGAATGGATGGCGGCGATCCGTTACCTGACCGAGACCGGCCAGATGTGCGACGGCGCCGTGCGCCAGGAGTTCATCCTGCTGTCCGATACGCTGGGCGTGTCGATGCTGGTGGACGCGATCAATCATCGCAAGCCGGACCAGGCCACCGAAAGCACGGTGTTCGGCCCCTTCTACATCGCCGGCATGCCGGAACGCGCGGCGGGCGAGAACATGGCGCTCACGCCGGGCGAGCCGGCGCTGGTGCACGGGCACGTCCGCGACACCGAGGGCCGGCCGCTGGCGGGCGCCCTGCTCGACGTCTGGCAGACGGCCGCCAACGGCATGTACTCGGGCCAGGACCCGGCCCAGCCCCACGGCAATCTGCGCGGCCGCTACCGCAGCGGCGAGGACGGCTCGTTCGCGATCCGCACCATCCTGCCCGTGTCCTACCCGATCCCGGGCGACGGCCCCGTGGGCCGCATGATGGCGGCCACCGGCCGGCACATCTACCGGCCCGCGCACCTGCATTTCATGATCGACGCCCCGGGCTACCAGCAGTTGGTCACCCACCTGTTCAACGCCGGGGATCCCTATCTGGCGTCGGACGCGGTGTTCGGCGTGAAGCCCGCGCTGGTGCTGGAGTACAGCCGGCAAAGCGCGGACTCCCCTCTCGCCAGGCAGCATGGCTTCGATACGGACTTCCACGAGGGCCGCTATGACTTCGTGCTGTCCCGGGCGTGAGGCCGAGGCGGCGCTCTGCCGGGTCGAGGACATCCCCGACGGCGGCTCCCTGACGGCCGCCGTCGCGGCGCGCCCGGTGATCCTGCTGCGGCGCGGCGATGCGGTCTGGGGCTACCTGAACCGCTGCCCGCACTTCTCCGTCACGCTGAACGCCGCGCGCGGCACGGTGCTGACCTACGAGGGCCAGGTGCTGATGTGCGCCCACCATTCGGCGCTGTTCCGCTTCGAGGACGGCCTGTGCATCGAAGGCCCATGCCAGGGCGCGGCGCTGGACGCGCAGCCCCTGCGCGTGGAGGAAGGCTGCGTCTATGCGGGGGATCCGCAGGCGCGCTGAAGCACTGCGGCTCGTGGAGCGCGCGCCTGTCGGTTGCAGGCGTCCTTCACGGCTTGGCCGCGCTGCCGGGCTTGCCGCCCTCGGCGCCATGCTGCGAGACGAACAGGTTGCGGACGTGCTGCCAGGCATCGTCCAGATGGACCTTCATGCAGGCCTGCGCGGCCTCGACATCGCGCCGCGCCAGCGCGTCCAGGATGGGCTGGTGCGTGGCCGCCACCATTTCCGGGTCCTGGTACACGTTGTCGATCAACGAAATGATCATCCGCATCTCCGTTTGAGTGCTGGAGAACAGGCGCAACAGATAGGCGTTGCCCGAGAGTTCGCAGATCAGCGTGTGGAAACTCAGGTCCAGCTCGATGCGGCGGTGCTGCGGCGCGTCGGCGGCCTCGTCGATCATCAGGGCCAGCAGGTCTTTCAGCCGCGCCAGGCCGGCCGCATCCGCCTGCTGGCAGGCCGCCGCCACCGCGGTCAGTTCGAGGCTCAGGCGGACCTGGAACAGATCGTCGATCTCGCGCACCGACATCTCGCGCACGAAGAAACCGCGACGCGGCTTGGACACCAGGATGCCCTGGCGTTCCAGGCGGCGCGAGGCCTCGCGCACCGGGGCGCGGCTGATCGCCATCTGCCGCGCGATCTCGGCTTCCACCACGCGGCTGCCGGGGGGCAGGCGCCCCTGCACGATGGCCTGGGTCAGTCGGTCCTCGACCACGCCGACCAGGTCGGGAACGTTGACGGATTCGAAGGGGCGGTAAGCGTCGGAAGTCACGGGCATGGCGGATGTCGTCTCGGTCTGAGATGAGGAATTGCAGCAAGGCGTCAGCTATATAGCATCCCAGTTTTTGAAATCATATCCGTGTTACTGCTAACTGTCGACAGTTGACTATCGACGCATAATCCTTCGCATCCGGCCCGCCCCCGAGGCCGAGCTCAACCAAGGACGCATGAATGGTCACACCCCTCGACACCGCGCCACAGTCCATGAGCGAGGCGGAGTGGCGGACCCGCCAGGATCTCGCCGCGTGCTACCGGCTGACCGCCCATTTCGGCATGGACGACAGCATCTACACCCACATCTCCGCGCGCGTGCCGGGCGGGGAAGACGCATTCCTGATCAACCCCTACGGCCTCCTGTTCCGCGACATCACGCCGGAATCGCTGGTCAAGGTCGGCATGGACGGCCATGCGGTCGCGCCGAGCTCCTACGACGTGAACCCGGCGGGCTTCACCATCCACAGCGCCGTGCACATGGGCCGTCCCGAAGCGGGCTGCGTGTTGCACACCCACACCGTCGCCGGCGTGGCCGTGTCCTCCCTGGCCTGCGGCCTGCAGCCGGTGAACCAATGGGCGCTGCAGTTCTACAACCGTGTCGCCTACCACGACTACGAAGGCATCGCGCTGGACCTGGAAGAACGCGAGCGCCTGGTCGCGGACCTGGGGCAGCACAAGGCCATGATCCTGCGCAACCACGGCCTGCTCACCGTCGGCGCGACCGTCGCCGAGGCCTTCATCCTCATGCTCAACCTGGACCGCGCCTGCCGGGTCCAGCTGGCGATCCAGTCGACCGGCCAGGCGACCTACCCGGTCAGCCCGCAGGTCAGCGAGAAGACCGCGCGGCAATACGCCAGCGGCGACACCAATCGCCTGCCCGGCTCCACCGATCCCAGCGAACGCGAATGGCGCGCGCTGCTCAAGCTGGTGAATCCCCCGTCCAGCGCTCCCGCCGCGCCGCGCGCCTGAAGCGCCCGCACCGGCCCCCCGCCTCCAGGAGAACCTCATGAATCGTCGCGACTTTCTGATCGCCAGCGCCGCCACGGCCGGATGGTGGAGCGGCAGCGCCGCCCTGCCCGCATGGGCCGCGGCCGCCCGCAACGGCGTGCTGAACATCGCCGTGCAGCCGGAACCGTCCGGCCTCATGCTGGGCATCATCCAGAACGGCCCCACCCAGATGATCGGGGGCCAAATCTACGAAGGCCTGCTGCGCTACGACGAGAAGCTGGAGCCCATGCCGGGCCTGGCGGCCTCCTGGACGGTGAACGACACGGCCACGGTGTACACCTTCAAGCTCAAGCAAGGCGTGCTGTGGCATGACGGCAAGCCCTTCGACGCGCACGACGTGGTGTTCAGCGTCGATCAGTTCCTGCGCAAGACCCACGCGCGCCTGCGCGCCGGCCTGGCCTTCGTGGACAGCATCAAGGCGCTGGACGACCATACGGTGGAATTCCGCCTGCCGCGCCCCTTCGCGCCCTTCCTCGGGCTGTTCGAGGTCGGCACCATGCCGATGGTGCCGCGCCATCTCTACGAAGGCACCGACTTCCAGACCAACCCGGCCAACAACACCCCCATCGGCACGGGCCCCTACAAGTTCAAGGAATGGCGCCGCGGCTCGTACATCCAGCTGGTGCGCAACGCGCAATACCACGAGCCCGCCGTGCCCAATGTGGAGACGCTGTACTTCCACGTGATCCCCGACGCGGCCTCGCGCTCGGCCGCCTTCGAATCCGGCAAGCTGGACGTGCTGCCCGGCGGCACCGTCGAGTACTTCGACATCGCGCGCCTGAAGGGCCTGCCCAATGTGGAGATCACCACCAAGGGCTGGGAGTTCTTCGGCCCCCATTCCTTCATGTGGCTGAACAATCGCAACCCGGTGCTGGCCGACCTGCGGGTGCGCCGCGCCATCATGTACGCGCTGGACCGCGAGGCCATGCGCAACGTGGCCTGGTACGGCTTCGGCAAGGTCGCCACCGGCCCGTTCAACAGCACCGTGCGCTACCACACCGACGAAGTGACCAAGTACCCGCGCGACCTGGCGCGCGCCAGGCAACTGCTGAAAGAGGCCGGCTACAAGGGCCAGACCCTGCGCCTGCTGCCGCTGCCCTATGGCGAAACCTGGCAGCGCTTCGCCGAAATCGCGCGCCAGAACCTGGCCGAAGCCGGCATCAAGCTGGAAATGACCGCCACCGACGTGGCCGGCTGGAGCGAAAAGACCGCCAACTGGGACTACGACATCGCCTTCTGCTACCTCTATCAGTACGGCGACGCCGCGCTGGGCGTCGCCCGCAACTATCTCTCGTCGACGATCGCCAAGGGCTCGCCCTGGAACAACGTCGAGGGCTACAGCAATCCCAAGGTGGACGATCTGTTCGAGCGCGGCTCGCGCGAGGCGGATCCGGAAACGCGCCGGCGCCTGTACGAGGAAGTGCAGCGCGTGCTGGTAGACGACGTGCCCGTTGCCTGGTTGCTGGAATTGCAGTTCCCCACCCTGTATCGCAACAACATCAAGAACCTGATCAATTCAGGCATAGGCTTGAACGACAGCCTGGCTCGCGCCACGCTGGCCTGAACACGGCCGTCCGTCCAGGGGGAACGCCATGAAGAAACTCGCCTACCTGATGCGTCGCGTGGTGCAGGGCCTGCTCGTGCTGGCCCTGATCGCGGTCATCAATTTCCTGCTCATCCGCGCCGCGCCCGGCGATCCCGCCACCGTCATGGCGGGCGAAGCCGGCGCAACGGACGAGGTCTTCATGGCGCAGCTGCGCGAGCGCTTCGGCCTCGACCAGCCCCTGCACCGGCAACTGGCGAATTATCTCGGGCATGCGGCGCGGCTGGACCTGGGCGACTCCTACCGCCAGCAACGGCCGGTGATGAGCCTGATCGCAGAGCGCCTGCCCGCCACGCTGCTGCTGACCATGACGGCCTTCGTCATCGCGTTGACCGCGGGCGTGGCGCTGGGCGCATGGACCAGCGCGCGCGCCGGGAGCTGGCTGGACAGCCTGGTGAGCACGCTGTCCATGCTGTTCTACGCCACGCCGCTGTTCTGGCTGGCGTTGATGGCGGTGCTGCTGTTCTCCGTCAAGCTGGAATGGTTGCCGGGGTTCGGCTTCGAGACCGTCGGCGCGGGCTACTCCGGCCTGGCGCGCGCGGCCGACATCGCGCGCCACCTGGCGCTGCCCGCGGCCACGCTGGCGCTTTTCTACATGGCGGTCTATGCGCGCATGACACGCACCTCCATGCTGGAAGTGGCGCAGATGGACTTCGTCAAGACCGCGCGCGCAAAGGGCCTGTCTCCCCGCCGCATCCAGCGGCACCACATCCTGCGCAACGCGCTGCTGCCCGTCATCACCCTGGCCGGCATCCAGGCCGGCTCCATGGTGGGCGGCACGGTGCTGATCGAAACCGTCTTCGCCTGGCCCGGCATCGGCCGCCTGATGTTCGACGCGCTGGTCCAGCGCGACTACAACCTGCTGCTGGGCACCTTCCTGATCACTGCCGCACTCGCCGTGGCGTTCAACATCGTCACCGACCTGCTCTATACGTTGGCCGACCCGAGGATAGAACTGCAATGAACAACGGATTCTGGCGGCGTTTCCGCCGCAACAAGGGCGCCCTCGCCGGCCTGGCCGTGATGACCGCGGTGCTGCTGCTGGCGCTGGCCGCGCCGCTGATCGCCGCGCACGATCCCTGGGCCATGGTGCAACGCCCGTTCCTGCGGCCGCTGGACATGGCCGGCCTGCCCTTCGGCACCGACACCATGGGCCGCGACATCGGGTCCGGCCTGGCCTACGGCGCGCGCGTCTCGCTGCTGATCGGCCTGATCTCGACGCTGGCCGGCCTGCTGATCGGCGTGTCCGTGGGCGCCCTGGCCGGCTATTACGGCGGCTGGATAGACAGCGGCCTGATGCGCTTCACCGAGTTGTTCCAGGCCATCCCCAGCTTTGCGCTGGCCATCGTGCTGGTGGCGATCTTCCAGCCCTCGGTCGGCTCCATCGTCACCGCCATCGCGCTGGTCTCCTGGCCGCCCGTGGCGCGCCTGGTCCGCGGGGAATTCCTGACACTGCGCCACCGCGACTTCGTCCACGCCGCCCACCTCGCGGGCGAATCCAACCTGCGCATCATCGTCACCCAGATCCTGCCCAACGCGGCCGCGCCCATCGTGGTCATGGGCTCCTTGATGGTGGCCACCGCGATCCTGCTGGAGTCCAGCCTGAGCTTCATGGGCCTGGGCGATCCCAACGTCATGAGCTGGGGCTACATGATCGGCGCGGCCCGCACCGCCTTGCGCCAGGCCTGGTGGATCAGCCTGTTCCCCGGCGTGGCCATCCTGCTGACCGTGCTGGCGCTGAACCTGGTGGGCGAAGGCTTGAGCGACGGCCTGAACACCCGCCTGGACGCAAGGAGCCGCACATGACGCCGACGCCACCGCTGCTCGACATCCGCGGCCTGAGCATCCGGCTGCCCGCCGGCGCCGACCGCGCCCTCGCCGTCAAGGAAGCCAGCCTGTCCGTCGCCGCCGGCGAAACGCTGTGCATCGTGGGAGAAAGCGGTTCGGGAAAATCGATGATCGCCAACGCGGTCATGGGCCTGCTGCCGCAGCCCCTGGTGGCGCCCGTGGCCGGCGCCATCGCCTTCCAGGGCCAGGACCTGCTGGCGCTGCGGGAGCCGCAATGGCGCGCCCTGCGCGGCAACCGCATCGGCATGATCTTCCAGGACCCCATGTCGGCGCTCAATCCCGTCATGCGCATCGGCGAACAGCTGGAGGAAGCGCTGGACGCGCACCTGGATCTCACGCCCGGCGACAAGCGCGCCCGCATCCTCGCGGCCCTGCGCGACGTGCGCCTGCCCGATCCCGAAGGCATCGCCGCCAGCTATCCCGGGCGGCTGTCCGGCGGACAGCGCCAGCGCGTCATGATCGCGTGCGCGCTGATGCTGGAACCGGCCCTGCTGATCGCCGACGAGCCGACCACCGCGCTGGACGTCACCACCCAGGCGCAGATCCTGGAGCTGATCCGCGACCTCCAGGCCAGGCAAGGCACGGCGGTGCTGTTCATCACGCACGATTTCGGCGTGGTGTCCCAGATCGCCGACCGCGTCGCCGTCATGCAGCTGGGCGAGATCGTCGAGGCCGGCGACGCCGCCGCAGTCCTCGGCAACCCGCAACACGACTACACCCGCAAGCTCATCTCCGCGATTCCGCACGGCATGCCGGCGGCTGGCTCGGCCGCCAACGCGCAGCCGCTGCTGCTGGACGTGCGCGACCTGCGCAAGACCTACTCGTCCGGCGGCGGACTGTTCCGGCGCGGACGCGAAACCGCGGCCATGCGCGGCATCAGCTTCACCCTTCAGCGCGGCGAAGTGCTGGGCCTGGTGGGCGAATCCGGCTCCGGAAAATCCACGCTGGGCCGCTGCATCGCGGGCCTGCTGGCGCCGGACGGCGGCCAGATTCTCTTCAACGGCCGGGAGCACGGCGCGCGACCGGCGCCGGGCCGCGTGCAGATGGTCTTCCAGGACCCGCAGGCTTCGCTCAACCCGCGCCATACCGTGGGCCGCTCGATCATGGCCGGCCCGCTGGCGCAAGGCATGGCGCCAGCACGCGCCCGCGAGCGCGCGGCGGAACTGCTGCATTTGGTGGGCCTGAACCCGGACGCCGCCGGCCGCTACCCGCACGAATTCTCCGGCGGTCAGCGCCAGCGCATCGGCATCGCGCGCGCGCTGGCCTCGGAACCCGAACTGATCGTGGCGGACGAGCCCGTCTCCGCGCTGGACGTGTCGGTGCAGGCCCAGGTGCTGGAACTGTTCGCCAGCGTGCGCAGGCAGTTCCACCTGAGCATGCTGTTCGTGACCCACGATCTGCGCGTGGCGGCGCAGATGTGCGACCGCATCGCCGTCATGCAGCAGGGCCGCATCATCGAATGCGGCTCCGCAGCGCAAGTCATCCGCGCCCCCAGCCAGGACTACACGCGAGCGCTGGTGCAAGCGGTGCCCGACTTCGCCAGCATCGTTTCCGGACGAGCGCGGCTCACGGGCCTCGCGCGACTGGAGGCCGCGGCATGAGCGCGCGCCTTCAACCCGCTCCGGCCGCGGACGCGCCGCCCTGCATCGCCCTGCTGAGCGGGGTGCTGGACATGCGCTATCTGGTGCCGGCCTTCCAGGCCCTGCGGCCCGACATCGAATGGCGCACCGCGGACGACCTGGGCGACCCGGCGGAAATCGACGCCGCGGTGTGCTGGCAGCCGCCGGCCGGCGTGCTGGGCAGGCTGCCCAACCTGCGCCTGATCCAATCGATAGGCGCCGGCGTGGATCACATCTACGCCGATCCCGCGGTCCCGCGCCACGTGCCGGTGTGCCGCGTGTCCGAGGCCGGCATGACCGCGGGCATGAGCACCTACGTCGCCTGGGCGGTGATCAATCATCACCGGCACTTTCCCGATTACGTGCGCAATTGCGCCGCGGGCATTTGGCGCGAAAGCCCCATCGTGGCGCCTTCGGAGCATCGCGTCGCCATCGCCGGGCTGGGCCGGCTGGGCCTGGCGGCGGCGCGCGCGCTATCCGCGCTGGGCTACCGCGTATCGGGCTGGAGCCGCACGCCCAAGCCCGATCTGCCCGCGGACATTACCGGGCATCACGGCACCGACGGTCTGCCGGCCCTGCTGGCCGAGGCCGACACCCTGGTCTGTCTGCTGCCGCTGACGGACGAAACCCGCGGCTTTCTCGGCGCCGCCACCTTCGCGCAGCTCGCGCGCGGCGCCCACGTGGTCAATGCGGGCCGCGGCGAGCATCTGGATCCGGAGGCCCTGCTGGCCGCGCTGGACAGCGGCCAGCTGTCCTACGCCACACTGGACGCCACGCCACAGGAGCCGTTGCCACCTGGACACGCGCTATGGCGTCACCCCAATGTGCTGGTCACGCCGCATATCGCCACGCGCACGCCAGCCGCGGCCATCGCCCGCCAAACGCTGGAGAACCTGAAAACGGTACGGGAGGGGCGGCGGCCCGATACCTGCGCCGACGCGACCTTGGGATACTGACCGGCCGACAGGCGGCGCATGTAAAAACCCCCCGGAAGCTGGATGTCAGTCCAGCTTCCGGGGGTTGTTTGACGGCTCGGCTCTCGCCGCGGCGGACGCGTTACTGCAAGGTTCGCGTGAAGACGAACTGGCCGTCCTGCCAATCCACCGGCACCACGTCGCGCGGGCCGAAGCGGCCTTCCAGGATCAGCCGCGCGACCGGGTTTTCGATCTGCTGCTGGATCGCGCGCTTCAAGGGGCGCGCGCCGAACACCGGATCGAAGCCGGAGCGGGCCAGTTCCGCCAGGGCGGGCTCGCTCACTTCGAGGCGCATCTCCTGCCGTTCCAGGCGCTCGCCCAGGCGGCGCAGCTGGATGCGGGCGATCGACTCGATGTGCTGCGCTTCCAGCCCGTGGAACACGACCACCTCGTCGATGCGGTTCAGGAACTCGGGCCGCAGCGTCTGCTTGAGCTCGTCCCAGACCACTTCCTTGATCACTTCGTACGGCTTGCCGGCCAGGCTCTGGATATGGTGCGAGCCCAGGTTGGAAGTCATCACGATGACCGTGTTGCGGAAGTCCACGGTGCGGCCCTGGCCGTCGGTCAGGCGGCCGTCGTCCAGCACCTGCAGCAGCACGTTGAAGACGTCCGGATGCGCCTTTTCGACTTCATCGAGCAGCACCACGCTGTACGGCTTGCGGCGCACGGCCTCGGTCAGGTAGCCGCCCTCTTCGTAGCCCACGTATCCCGGCGGCGCGCCGATCAGCCGCGCCACCGAATGCTTCTCCATGAATTCGCTCATGTCGATGCGGATCATGTGCTCTTCGGAGTCGAACAGGAACTCCGCCAACGCGCGCGTCAGCTCGGTCTTGCCCACGCCGGTGGGGCCCAGGAACAGGAAGGAACCGTAGGGACGCGACGGGTCCGCCAGCCCGGCGCGCGAACGCCGGATCGCATCGGAGACGAGACGCACGGCCTCGTCCTGGCCCACCACGCGGCGGTGCAGGAACTCTTCCATGTGCAGCAGCTTCTCGCGTTCGCCCTGCATCATCTTGGACACCGGAATGCCGGTGGCGCGCGACACGACTTCCGCGATTTCCTCGGCGCCGACACGGGTGCGCAAGAGGCGCGGACGCCCTTCGCCACCCTCGGCTTCCTCGGCCGCTTCCGCGGCGCCCACTTCGGCCGCCTTCAGGCGCGCTTCCAGGTCGGGCAGCTTGCCGTACTGCAACTCGGCCAGCTTGTCGAACTGGCCCTTGCGCTGCAGGTCCGCCATTTCGGCGCGCACGCTGTCGATCTCTTCCTTGATGGCCTGGGTGCCCTGCACGGCGGCTTTTTCCGCCTTCCAGATTTCCTCGAAGTCGTTGTATTCGCGCTGGAGCTTTTCCAGTTCGTCCTCGATCACGCCCAGGCGGCGCTTGGAAGCGTCGTCGGTTTCCTTCTTGACGGCCTCGCGCTCGATTTTCAGCTGGATGATGCGGCGGTCCAACTTGTCCATCACTTCCGGCTTGGAGTCGATCTCCATGCGGATGCGGGCGCCGGCCTCGTCGATCAGGTCGATGGCCTTGTCGGGCAGGAAGCGGTCGGTAATGTAGCGGTGCGACAACTCGGCCGCGGCCACGATGGCCGGGTCGGTGATCTCCACGCCGTGGTGGATTTCATAGCGTTCCTGCAGGCCGCGCAGAATGGCGATGGTGGACTCCACGTCGGGTTCGTCGACCAGCACTTTCTGGAAGCGGCGCTCCAGCGCGGCATCCTTCTCGATGTACTTGCGGTATTCGTCCAGCGTGGTGGCGCCGATGCAGTGCAACTCGCCGCGCGCCAGCGCCGGCTTGAGCATGTTGCCCGCGTCCATCGCGCCTTCGGCCTTGCCCGCGCCCACCATGGTGTGCAGTTCGTCGATGAAGACGATGTTGCTGCCGTCGTCCTGGGCCAGCTCTTTGAGCACGGACTTCAGGCGTTCCTCGAATTCGCCGCGGAACTTGGCGCCGGCCAGCAGCGCGGCCAGGTCCAGCGACAGCACGCGCTTGCCGCGCAGGGTCTCGGGCACTTCGTCGTTGACGATGCGCTGCGCCAGGCCTTCGACGATGGCGGTCTTGCCCACGCCGGGTTCGCCGATCAGGACCGGGTTGTTCTTGGTGCGGCGCTGCAGGATCTGGATGGTGCGGCGGATTTCGTCGTCGCGGCCGATGACCGGGTCGAGCTTGCCCTGGCGGGCGCGCTCGGTCAGGTCCATGGTGTACTTGGCCAGGGCTTCGCGGTTGGATTCGCCTTCGGCGGCCGAGACGTTCTCGCCGCCGCGCACGGCGTCGATGGCGGCCTCAAGGGCCTTTTTCTGCAGGCCGGCCTCTTGCAGGATGCGGCCGGCCGGGCCCTTGTCGTCAGCCAGCGCCAAGAGGAACAGTTCGCTGGCGATATAGGTATCGCCGCGGCGCGCCGCTTCCTTGTCGGTGCGCGTGAGCACGCCCTGCAGGTCGCGGCTGACCTGGACGTTGTCTTCGCCCTGCACCTGCGGCAGGGACTTCATGGCGCTCTCGATGGCCGACGGCAACCGGTTGACCGCTACGCCGGCGCGCGCGAGCAGGCTGCCCGCGCCGCTGTCGGAATCCGAGAGCAGGGCGGAGAGCACATGGACGGGCTCGATGTAGGGGTGATCGTTGCGGGCGGCCAGACTCTGAGCGTCGGCCAGGGCTTGCTGGAACTTGGTTGTCAGTTTGTCGAATCGCATAATGGTCATTTGGCTTGTTGGGGAGCCTGACCGATACGTGCCGGCGGGCTCGATAAGCTGAATATGCGGACGGATGGGAGAATTTCAACACCCTGCCCGCGCCATGGTTTTTTTCGACGTGCAGCAACAATCTGACTTATGAGCATATACGTTTTTGTCTACGGGACGCTACGCGCGGGCGAAATCAATGACCTGGCGCAAGCCGCCGCCCGGCGCCGGCTCCCCCCGGCCCGCTACGTCGGCCCGGCCAGCGTGCCCGGCCGCCTGGTGGATTTCGGCGACTGGCCGGGCCTGATCCCGGTCGCGGACGGCCGGCGCGTGCGGGGCGACGTTTTCGAGGTGGAGCCGGCGCTGATCGCCCTGATGGACGAAATCGAGGAATACGAGCCCGGAAAGCCGTGCTGCTTCGTGCGGCGCGAGGTCGCCGCGCGGCTGGAATTCCCCGGGGAAGGCCCGCCGGAGGGGCCGGAATCGGGCGGTTCGCTCACTTGCCAGTACTATCCCATTGATCCGGCGCTGCGCGGCGAGGCGGTGGACGTCGCCGCCGACGACTGGATCTGTTACCGGCGCGCGCGGCGGCTCCCGGGGTGCCCGTAAGACGCCCGTAGTAACAACGGACTACAATATCAGTTGTCTTCATGCTTTACACCCATTGCCGGCCCCGATCCGGGCAATGGGCACTATAAAGGTCATCGTATGCAAAAACGGGTTCCCGTTGCCCCTGATGCCGCCCACTGTTCCACATGCATGCTGGGCCATGTGTGCGTGCCCGTCGGCATGGCGGCCGCTGAAGTGGAAAAGCTGGACGAACTGGTCAAGGAGCGCGTGCGCCTTGAAAAAGGCAAACCGCTCTATTCGCTGAACCATCCGCTCGACGCGGTCTACAGCGTGCGTTTCGGCAGCCTCAAGACGCAGCTGGAAGACGCCACCGGCCAAATCCAGGTCACCGGCTTCCACCTGCCCGGCGAAATCGTCGGCATGGACGGCATGCTCGATGGCAAGCACGTTTCGACCGCCGTCGCCCTGGAAGATTCCGAAGTCTGCGTGATCCGCCTGGCCGACATCGACCGCGTGGCGACGCATCTGCCTGCCCTGCAGCAGCAGTTCCGCCGCCTGATGAGCCGCGAGATCAACCGCTCGCACCAGATGCTGGCCTCGCTGGGTTCCATGCGCTCCGAGCAGCGCCTGGCCGCGTTCCTGCTCAACCTGTCGCAGCGCTACGCCTCGCTGGGCTATTCGTCGACCGAATTCGTGCTGCGCATGAGCCGCGAAGAAATCGGCAACTATCTCGGCCTGACCCTCGAAACGGTCAGCCGGCTGTTCTCGCGCTTCGCGCGCGACGGCCTGATCAAGATCAACCAGCGCGAAGTGCGCATCCTGGACCTGCCCGCGCTCAAGCAGCTGCTGGGCCAAGAAGGCTGCTGATCGTCCGCCGCGCCATGCGCCGCGCGCCCGTTCTCCCCATGCGCCAGGCGCGGCGCGGCCTGGCCGTCGGCGCGGCGCGCGGCCTGTCCGCGATGCTCGTCCTGGCTGCCGGGCTGGCGCCCTTGGCGGCGCGAGCCCAGACTCCCCTGCCCGACCCCTACGATTACGACGAAACCGTGCCCGCGCCCAAGCGCGCGGTGCCGCTGCGCTGGCAGACCGTGGAGCTGGGCAAGCCCGGCCATCGCTACAAGATGCCGGTCTACGCCAACCGCAAGCTGGGCAGCGACGATCTGCGCGACATCAAGCACGTCATCGTCGTCATCCACGGCGTCAAGCGCGACGCCGACCGCTATTACGAAACCATCGACGAACTGCTGGCGCGCAACCCCCAGCGGGCGCGCGACACGCTGATCCTGGCGCCGCGCTATTCGGGCTCCATCGACTCGGGCTTCGGCGGCATGGCGGCCTGGCGCAAGGCCAGCTGGGAAGATGGCGAAGACAGCGTGCAGGCCGCCGGGCGGCCGGCGCCGGTCAGCGCCTTCCAGGTGCTCGACGACCTCCTGCGCAGCCTCGACGACCGCAAGCGCCTGCCGGCCCTGGCGGGCATCGTGCTGGCCGGGCATTCGGCCGGCGCGCAGCTGGTGCAGCGCTACGCGGTGCTGAACAACGTCGACGGCCCGCTGCGGCGCGACGGGCTGACGCTGCGTTACGTCGTCGCCAATCCCTCGTCCTACCTGTACCTGACGAACGAGCGGCCGCGCGCCGACGGCAAGGGCTACGCGCCCTACGAGCGCGGCATCTGCCCGACCTACAACCAGTACAAGTACGGCACGGACAAGCTGCCATCCTACGCGCGCGAGACCGACGAATCCCGGCTCTTCGTGCGCTATGCGGCGCGCGACGTCACCTACCTGCTGGGCGGCGCCGACAACAACCCCGAACACCGCCTGCTGGACAAGACCTGCGGGGCGGAAGCGCAGGGAGCGACGCGGCTGGCCCGCGGCACGGGCTACGCGCAATACGAATACGTGCTGGCCAGCCGCGGCGCCAAGCCCGTGCCGCTGCACCGGCACGCCTACGAGGTGTCGGGCGTCGGGCACGACAACAAAGGCATGTTCGGCTCGGTCTGCGGCACGCGCGCGCTGCTGGGCGAGGACGCCCGGGCGGCCGACGGCGCGGCGCCTTGCGAGGCCATCAAGCCGCGCGGCAAGTAAGCCCTGGCGCCCGCCTCCGGACGCCGTCCGCTGACAAAAAGCTGAAGCCGGAACCTCCGTCCGGCGCGTGCATTTCCGCGCCGGCAGGCGCACCATATTGCTTAGCGTGATCCATCCGCGGCGGCCTGTCTCGCCCTGGCGGCGCAGCCTTCCCTGGCCGCGGTCGCGTGTCCGGCGCCCCGACAGACGCAGCTGGAGGACAGACATGACGCAAGCGTATCTCGACATGCCCGACGCAAAGCGCCGCATCAAGGCGATCTTCGTCGGATCCATGGGCAACCTGGTGGAGTGGTATGACTTCTACGCCTATACCGCCTTCGCGCTCTACTTCGCCCCCGCCTTCTTCCCTTCCCACGATCCCGTCGTGCAGCAGCTGAACGCCGCCACGCTGTTCGCGGCCGGGTTCATCGTGCGCCCGCTGGGCGGCTGGCTGTTCGGCCACCTCGCGGACCGGCACGGGCGGCGCCTGTCGCTGATGGTGTCGGTGGGGATGATGTGCGTGGGGTCGCTGATCATCGCCGTCACGCCGACCTACGCCACCATCGGCCTGGCCGCGCCGGCCCTGCTGGCGCTGGCGCGCGTGGTCGAAGGACTGAGCCTGGGCGGGGAATACGGCGCCAGCGCCACCTACCTGACCGAGATCGCGGATCCCGACCACCGCGGCTTCTATTCCAGCTTCCAGTACGTCACCCTGATCGGCGGCCAGCTCTGCGCGATCCTGGTGCTGCTGCTGTTGCAGAACGTATTCCTCACGCACGAGCAGCTCCTGCAATGGGGCTGGCGCATTCCCTTCGTAATCGGCGCCATGCTCGCCATCATCACCGCGGTGATGCGCCGGGACATGCCCGAGACCGACTCCTACAAGGAAGCCAGCAAGATGGCCAAGCCGCAGACCAGCTCGCTGCGCGGCCTGCTGAAGTACCCGCGCGAGGTGGCGATCGTGGTGGGCCTGACCGCCGGCGGCACCGCGGCCTTCTACACCTTCACGACCTACATGCAGACCTTCGTGCGGCAGACCTCGGGCTTCACCGACATCGTCACCACCTACATCATCGCGGGCTCGCTGATCTTCGCGCTGATCCTGCAACCGGTGTACGGCGCGCTGTCCGACCGCATCGGGCGCAAGCCCCTGCTGATCTTCTTCGGCGTGGCCGGCGCGGCGCTCACCGTGCCCATCCTGATGACGCTGTCGCACACCCGCTCGCCCTTCATGGCCTTCCTGCTGATCTGCGGCGCGTGGGTCTTCACGGCGGGCTATACGTCCATCAACGCGGTGGTGAAGGCCGAGCTGTTCCCCACCAACGTGCGCGCCACCGGCGTCGCCGTGCCCTACGCCGTGACGGTATCGATCTTCGGCGGCACGGCGCCGGCCATCGCCCTGTTCTTCAAGCAGCAGGGGCACGAGGAGTGGTTCTACTACTACCTCGCGGGCATCATCTTCCTGTCGCTGCTGGTGTATGCCAGCATGCGCGACACCAAGCACGCGTCCGCCATGCACCGTCACGCCTGACTTCTTATCGCGCCAACTTTGTTGCTTGACAAGTCCGCCGCTTCGGCATAATACTTAACCTCATGGTTAAGTTTAAAGACGACAGGCTCGACGCCATCTTCTCGGCCCTGGCCGACGGCACGCGGCGCCGAGTGCTGGCCGATCTGGAACAAGGCGCGGCCTCGGTCAGCGAGCTGGCCCGGCCGCACGCCATGTCCCTGCCCGCGTTCATGAAGCATCTGCGCGTGCTGGAAGACGCCGGCCTGATCGCCCGCGCCAAGGACGGCAGGGTCGTGAACTGCACGCTATCGCCCGAACCCATGCGCGCGGCCTCCGATTGGCTGGCCCGCTACGAGAAGTTCTGGAACGGGCAACTGGATTCGCTGGCGCGGTACCTGTACCACGAGGAAGAGGTCCACCCATGGAAAACCGAATCACCCGACACGAAGCCCCCCTCATCGAGCTCCGGCTCCGGCGACGCTTCGACGCCCCCGTCGAACGCGTCTGGCGCGCCTGGACGGACCCGCAAGCGCTGATGCGCTGGTTCGGCCCCGCCGAGACCCGGCGGGTGCTGGTAGCCGAGACCGACGTGCGCGTGGGCGGCGCCTACCAGGTGGGCTTCTCCACCGACGACGGCCGGGAGCACCACGCCAGCGGCCATTACCGCGAGGTGGAGCCGCAGCGCCGGCTGGTCTTCACCTGGGCCTGGCGCGATACCCCCGCCGAGGTCTCCCTGATCACCCTGGAATTCAGCCCTGCGGGCGGCGGCACCGAGCTCGCCTTCCTGCAGACCCCGTTCGTCGACCAGGCCATCCGCGACAGCCACGAGCATGGCTGGTCCGGCGCGCTGGACCGGCTGGCGGGCCACCTGGCGGAGGCGGCCTGAAGGCCCTCTCCGCCCCTACCGGGCCGCCCGGCCCGCCCCGAGGAGCCGCAGATGCAAATCGATCATCCCGTCGTATCCCGAGCGCAATGGGACGCCGCGCGCGCCGCGTTCCTGCAACGCGAAAAAGACCTGACCCGGGCCCAGGACGCGCTGGCGCGCGACCGCCAGGCCCTGCCCTGGGTCAGAATCGACAAGCCCTACCGGTTCGAGGGCCCGCGCGGCCCCGCGGACCTGGCCGCGCTGTTCCAGGGCCGGCGCCAGCTCATCGTCTACCACTTCATGTTCGGCCCCGACTGGGAGGAAGGCTGCGTGGGGTGCTCGTTCCTGGCCGACCACATGGAAGGCGCCCTCATGCACCTGCGCCAGCACGACGTGACGGTAGCCGCCGTCTCGCGCGCGCCCTACGCCAGGCTGGACGCGTTCAAGCGGCGCATGGGCTGGCGCTTCGACTGGTATTCGTCGGAGGGCTGCGATTTCAACTTCGACCTGCAGGCCTCGGTGCCCAAGGCGGACGGCGACGTCGAGGAGCGCTCCGGCGCCAGCGCCTTCTTCCACGATCCGGACGGCGAGATCTTCCACACCTATTCCGCCTTCGAGCGCGGCGTGGAGCGCTTGGCGGGCGCCTACAACTACCTGGACCTGGCGCCGCTGGGCCGCAACGAAAACGGCCCGCACTTCAACCTGGGCGATTGGGTCCGCCACCATGACCGCTACGACGACGCCAAGCCGGCCTGCCACGCCTGCGGTTGAAGCCGGCGCGCTATCCCATGCCGGCCCCGCCTGCCTGTGGCTGGCGTGCATGGCCGCGATGGCGGCGGGCTTGTGGATAGACACGCTGCGCACCCCGGCCGCCCTGCTGGCCAGCGAATGCGCGGCGCCGGGCAGCCTGGCGGAGATGGCGTGGCGGCATGCGCGGCTGATGCCGGCCAGCAGCATCGCCATGCTGGCCGTGGCGCTGGCTCCGTGGCCGGGCGCGCCCGCGCTCGGCGCGCGGCTGGCCTGCCTGGTGGCGATGGGCATCGGGATGGTGGCGGGCGCCCAGCTGGGCATGGCCCTGGCCTTGCCGCTGGGCGTGGCGCCCTTTGCCGGGCTGGCGGCGGGGATGGCGGCCGGCATGGCCGCCGCCCTGGCGGCCGTCGGCGCGCCCTGAGGGCCGCCGGCGCCGCCTGGCGCGCCCGCGTTAGCGCCGCGCCCCGGTCAACGGCCGTGGCGCGGGCGCCGGCGCGGCGGCCTCGATCGGCGCGGCCAGCGGCGCCTGGATTTCCAGCGCGGACACGGGCTGCGCCACGCAGGGCAGGATCCAGCCCTCTTCCTTCTCGTCGCGCGACAGGCCGGGCCATTCGATGCCGTAGACGACCTCTCCTTCCAGCATCAGGCACATGCAGGCGCGGCAGGTGCCGTTGCGGCAAGAGCTGGGCAGCTTGATGCCCGCCGCCTGCGCCGCCAGCAGCACGGACGTGCCGGCCGGCGCGTCGAAGCGCAGGCCGCCAGGCTGCACGAGAACCGGATACGACGCGGACATGGCAGGCAGGTTCGCGCGCCTCAGCCGGCGTTGTCCTGCCAGTCCAGCTGCCAGGCGCCGGACAGCACGTTCTGCATCCACAGCACGCAGGTCAGGGTCTTGGCGTCGGTGACTTCGCCCTTGCGGCAGGCCTCGACCAGCTCTTCGGGCCGGGCGCTGGCCACGTCCAGGAACTCGTCCTGGTCCAGCTGGCGGGGGCCGGCGCGCAGGCCGCGCGCGAAGAAGATATGGATGATTTCCGTGGAGTAGGCGATGGCCAGGTGCAGCGCGCCGGCGTGCGCCCACTGGGCGGCCGTGTAGCCGGTTTCTTCCAGCAGTTCGCGCTTGCCGCAGGCCAGGGGATCTTCGCCCGGATCGAGCTTGCCCGCCGGAAATTCCGTCATGACGCGGCCGATGGGATAGCGGTACTGGCGTTCGAGCAGGACACGCCCGTCGTCGAGCAGCGGAATCACGACCACCGCGCCGGGATGCAGGACGTATTCGCGTATCGCGGTATTGCCGTTGGGCAGGCTCACCGTGTCGCGGCGGATCTTCAGGAAGCTGCCCTCGTAGGGCGCCTCGCTGGCGACCAGTTTTTCGACGAGATGGGAATCGGAATTGGCGGTCATGAGGGTTTCCAGGGCCGGACGGAGCGCGCGGGCGGCGGGGGCCCGCCAGAAGCCATGCAGCTTACCATCGCCGCCATGACACTTCAGCCGAACTTGCGCAGGGCGTCCAGCGCCAGCCCGGCGCCGATGCTGCCGAACAGATCGCCTTCCACGCTGCGCGCCGTCGGCACCAGCGCCGATACCGACTCGCGCAGGCGCGGCACCCGGCTGGAGCCGCCGGTGAAGAACACGGTGTCCACGTCCGCCGTCGCCACGCCGGCGTCGCGCAGCAGCGCGCCCACGGTGGTCTCGACCTTCTCGATCAGGCGGCCCACGCAGGCGTCGAACGACGGCCGCGTGACCTTCACGCCCAGCTCCGGCGCGATGCGGGACAGGTCGATCCGCGCCGCGGGCGTCTCCGACAGGGCGATCTTCGCCTCTTCCACCTGCACCGCCACCCAATGGCCCGCGCGCTGCTTGACCAGATTGAGCAGCAGGTCGATCTTTTCGCGGTCGCCGGCCTCGGCGCGGATGAACGCAAAGTGCTCGGCCGCCTTGCGGGTATAGGCCTGGTTGATGGTGTGCCAGCAGGCCAGGTTGCCGTATTGCGTGGAGGGCACGTCCTTGCCGCTGCGCAACTGGCTGCCCAGCCCGAGCAGCGGCATCACGTGTCCCAGGCTGAGCTGCTTGTCGAAATCCACGCCGCCGATGTGGACCCCGCCGTAGGCCAGGATGTCGTCGCGCCGGTCGGCCTTGCCGGCCCGCCCGGGCCCCAGGCGGATCAGCGAAAAGTCCGAGGTGCCGCCGCCGATGTCGATGACCAGCACCAGTTCTTCGCGGTCGATCTGCGATTCATAGTCGAAGGCCGCGGCCAGCGGCTCGAACTGGAATTCGATGTCGGTGAAGCCGACGCTGCGGGCGATCTCGCCCAGCGTGTCCTGCGCCAACTGGTCGGCGGCGGGATTGTCGTCCACGAAGAACACCGGCCGGCCCAGCACCGCGCGCGTGAAGCCGCGGCCCGCCGCCGCTTCGGCGCGCTGTTTCAGCTCGGCGATGAAGCGCGTCAGCAAGACCCGGAACGGAATCGAGCGTCCCTGGACTTCGGTCGAGCCCTCGATGAGCGAACTGCCCAGCAGGCTCTTCATCGACCGCATCAGGCGGCCGTCATAGCCCGCCAGGTAGTCGGAGATGGCGGCGCGGCCGTAGCTGACCTCGGCGTCCTCGTCGTGGAAGAAAATGGCCGAAGGCAAGGTGGGCTTGCCGTCCTCCAGGGCGAGGAGCGCGGGCTGGCCGGCGCGGCTCCAGCCGACGGTGGAGTTGGACGTGCCGAAGTCGACGCCGCATGCGGTGGAAATCATGGAAAACTCTGGGACTGAAAGCAAAACGGCGCACAAGTGTACTCGCTGCGCCTGTCATGGTCCCAGGAAGCCTTACCCGCCCGCCCGCGCCGCCGGGCGCGCGAGCGCCCGCGCGGTGAACGCCAAGGTCACCGCGGCCACCGCCAGCCCGGCCGCGAAGCCCCCGGCGTAGCCCGCGTAGGCCGCCAGGCCCGTCATCATCGACGAGGTCAGGATCTCGCCGAGATCGCGCGCGCTCTGGACCGCGGTCATGTCGGTTCCGGCCTGGGCGCCCTGGCGCGCGAAGCGCATGGCCAGCGTCATCAACGCGACCGACGCCGCCCCCGCCCCGAACGAGCCCAGCGCCTGCGCGCCGTAGGCCATGTCCGCCCGCGGCGGCGCCCAGCCCGCGGCCTGCGCCAGCCAGCCCAGCGCCGCCGCGCCCGACGCCGCGAGGCCCAGCGCCAGCGCCCGCCGCGCGCCCAGCCTGCCGATCAGCCACGCGCCGCCGCCGCAGCCCAGCAGCACGGTAACGACGCCGCCTGCCATGCCGATGCGGCCCACGTCTTCCACCGGCCAGCCCGCGTCCACCAGGAACAGCTTGGACAAGCCATAGCCGGCCACGGCCGTCATGGCCGACAGGAACGCCGCCACCGCCAGCGCCCAGGCGCCGGGCCGGCGCATGAATCCGGCCAGCGTGGCCTTCGGCCGCGCCGCCACCGGGCCGGCCTCCGTTTCCCGCCAGGTCGCTGCCAGCGCCAGGCTGAACGCCACCGCGGCGGCCAGCACGGCGACCGCCGCCGTCTGGCCGAGATAGCCCGCCATGATCAGGCAGCCCGGGCCGCCGAAGAAGAAGCCCATCATGGTGCCGCCCACCTGCGCCGCGTTGGCGCGCGCCAGGGCCTGGCCCTCGAAACGCTCCGCGGTCAGCCCGTCGGTGGCGATGTCCTGCGTGGCGCTGGCCAGCGACGCCGCCGCCATCAGGGCCACCACCCAGGCGGCGCTGGCCGAGGAAATTCCCAGCGCCGCCACGCCCGCCAGGCAGGCCAGCACCACCGCCTGCAGCGGCACGATCCAGCTGCGGCGCCGCCCCAGGGCCGGGTTCCAATGATTGTCCACCAGCGTCGCCCACAGGAACTTCAGGACCCACGGCAGCCCCACCAGCGGCAGCCACGCCAGCGCGCGCAGGTCCGCGCCGTCGCGGCGCAGCAGCGTGGGCAGGGCTTCCATCGCGACGCCCAGGGGAATGCCCTGCGAAAAATACAAGGCGGCCACCATCAGGAAGACGCGTCCGTTCTGCTTGCCGGTCATGTTCAAGGTTTCCGTTGCGGTTGCGCCGCGGCGCGGCGGTGTTCGCTGCCATGGCCCGGCGTCACGAACAGGATCTTGCCGGGACAGGCGATGTGCAGCCGGTGCCACACGCCGCGCGGCACCACCGCGCAGCGGCGGCTGTCCAGCAGCACGTCGGTCTCGGCGCCGCCCTCGCCGGCCAGCGTCAGCACCACGCGGCCTTCCAGCACGCACAGCATCTCCTCGCCGGCCGGATGGCGCTCCCACACGTCGCCGTGCACGTCGGCGTCGCATGCCACGGCCTTGACGCCGACCAGCCAACCTTCGTCTGGAGACAGGCGGCGCTGCCTGCCGACGTCGCGCAGGGCGCCGTCGTTGCCCAGCGCCATGAAATGATCGAGCCAGTCGAAGACCGGCGGTACGGGATGGGCCTGAGCCGTCATCGGGAAACCTCCTTGTTGCGGTCATGGCGGGCGGCGCGCGCGGCGCCGCCCGCGCGGTTCAGTATTGGGCGCGCAGCGTCAGCATGACGTTGCGGGGTTCGCCGTAGCGGTTGTTCCAGGACGTGCCCGACAGGCTCTGGTAGTAGCGGCGGTCGAACACGTTGTTCAGGTTCAGGGACGCCGTCAGGTGCTTGTCCAGCCGGTACGCCATGCGCAGGTCCACCAGCGTGTAGCCGCCCTGGCGCAGCGTGACGGGCCCCGAGACGGTCGAGTACCCCGACTGCATCTGCACGCCGCCGCCCACGCTCAGCCGCCGCTCCATGGCGGGCAGCGCGTAGTTCGTCCACAGGCGGAAAATATGCTTGGGCGTGAAGCTGGCGAACGGCTGGCCGTTGGAGACGGAATCGGACAGGTACTTGCTGGTGTTGAACGTGTAGCCCGCGGCCACCGTCCAGTAGGGCGTGACCTGGCCGCTGGCCTCGGCCTCGAAGCCGCGGCTGCGGACCTCGCCGCCCGACACGTAGTAGCAGTTGTTGCCCACGCAAGGCCAATCCGGATCCTGCTGCGCGCGGTTCTTCTGCTGGATCTGGAACACCGCCAGCGACACGTTCAGCGCGCCGTCGGCCAGCGCGCCCTTCACCCCCGCCTCGTAGTTGGTGCCCGTGACCGGGTCCAGCGGCTTGCCTTCGCGGGTCAGCTGGCTTTGCGGCTGGAACACCTGCGCATAGCTGCCGTAGAGCGACCATTGCCGGTCCAGGTCGACGATCAGCCCGCCGTAGGGCGTGAATTCGGGATCGATATCCTGGCGCGCGCCCGGAGCGCTCTGGTTCCACCAGCTCATGCGGCCGCCCAGCACCAGGGTCACCGGATCGGCCAGCGAAAAGCGGCCCATGGCGTAGACGCCCTGCTGCTTCAGGCGCGTTTCGCCGGGCGAGGCGTAGGGCCCCACGCCGGGCTCGGGCACGCTGTGCGGATCCCAGTCGAAGACGTTCACCGGCACGTTCAGCGCCGGCGTGAGCATGCCGGTGTACTGCTCGGACGTGGTGCGCTGCGCATTGCCGCCCAGCAGCAGCTCATGGCGCCGGCCGAACCACTGCACCGGCCCGCTCACGTAGGCATCCACGCTGGCCTGCGTGTTGTCGAACTTGTACGCGCCGCCCATCAGCCGCGAACCCAGGCCGGTCTCGCGGTCGATCGCGCCGTACGCGCCCGCGTACTTCAGGTTGCTGTCGGCCGTCAGGTAGTTGGCGCTGATCTTGGCCGTCCAGCCGTCGCCGAAGCCGTGCTCCAGGTCGGCGAACACCCGCGTGGTGTCCCAGTTGAAGCGGTCCCAGGCCGCGTCCAGGTAGGTCGAGCGCGACAGGCCGATATCGCCGCCGTCCTTGTAGCGCGGCACGCCCGCCATGTTGGTGGTGGACCGGATGCGCTGGTATTGCAGCCCGGCCGACAGCACCGTGCGCGGCCCCAGGTCCACTTCTCCGATGCCATAGAACAGGGCCGACTGCTGGTCCGCGACGTCGTAGAAATAACCGCGGTCCTCGACCGCGCCGACGATGCGCCCGCGCACGCTGCCGCTGGCGTTCAGCGGGCCGCCCAGGTCCGCTTCGGCGCGGTAGCGGTCCCAGCTGCCCGCGCTGACCGTGCCGTTGAACGCGAACTCCCGCTGCGGCCGCTTGCGCACCAGATTCACGGTCGCGGCGGGGTTGCCCGCGCCGTGCAGCAGGCCGTTGGCGCCGCGCAGGATCTCCACGCGCTCGTAGACCGCCATGTCCTGGGGCGAAGCCGCCATATTGCCCATCAGCACCGGCACGCCGTCCTGCTCGAACGAATCCACCTTGAATCCGCGCGCGTAGTACGCCGTGGTCAGCAGCTGGTAGGGCTGCACCGTAATGCCGGTGGCGTGCTGCATGACGTCGTCCAGGCTTTGCAGGTTCTGCTCCCGCATCCGCTCCAGCCCGATCACCGTGACCGACTGCGGGATCTCGCGCACCGACAGCGGCAGCTTGCCCAAGGTCGCGGTGTCCGGCGCCACGCCCGCTCCGCTGACCGTTACCGCCGGCAGCGATTGCGCCTCCTGCTCCTGCGCCTGGGCCGGCGCCGCCGCCACCGCCAGCCACAAGGGCCATTGCAACGCCCGCGCCGCCTTGCGGCGGGCCTGGCCCGCCCCCGTCTTCGACTCTTTCCGCACTGCTATCCCTCTTTATCCGTTACTGAGAATTATTCTCAAATAATTCTAGAGAGGAAGGGAAGCGCGCGCTGGCGATCGCGGAAGTCTTGCTGGCGATTGCGGAAGTTTCGCGGAGGCGCCGGAGTCAGCCGCGCGGCGCGATGCTGCTGGGCAGCGCGCCGTAGCGGCGCTGGAAGGCCTTGGTGAAGTGGGAGTCGGTATAGCCGCAGGCGTAGGCCGCCTCCGACACCGAGAGCGCGCCCGCGGCCAGCAGCGCGTGCGCCTGCTCCATCCGGCATTCGCGCACATAGGCGTAGACGCTCATGCCGAACAGCTTGCGAAAGCCCGTCGTGAGCTTGTTGACGTTGATGCCCGCCTGCCGCGCCAGTTCCGGCAGCGAGGGCGGATCCTGCAGGTTCGCGGCGACCCTTTCGCGCGCGTGATGCAGGCGCTCGACATCGCCGCGCGCCAGGCCGTGGGCGGGCTCGTCCGGCGCCGCCGGCCGCAGCGCGCCGAATGCCAGCGCCGTCAGTTCCAGCGCCTTGCCCGACAGGTACATGCGTTTGAGCGCCCCCTGCACCGGGCAGGCCAGCATCTGGTTGCCCAGGGCCTGGATGGCGGGCGCCACCCGCAGGTTGGCTTCCGCATAGGGCTGCCCGGCGGCCGGCGCGCGCAGCAGCGCGGCCAATTGCGCCGGCTCCATGGAGAGCGCGTCCCGCAGGTTCTCCAGGCCGGTGCGCAAGGACACGAACCGCAAGGCCTTGTGCGCGCCGAACTCGTGTTCCATGCCCATCGCGTCCTGGCACAGGCTCAGGTGCAGCGAGGGCCCGCTCACGCGCCTGGCCGGGGCGCCGCGCACGCTATAGCGCAGCTCGCCGTCCAGCACCAGCACCAGCTTCAGCCCGGGTTCCAGGCGCTCGTGCACCCGCTCGTCGCGGCCGAAGCGCAGCGTGCCGCCGGCCAGCGACATCGCGGGCGTGGCGGCCGATACGGTCCAATCGGGTTCGGGGCGGGTGGCGGTCACGGCAGCGGTTCCCCGCTATGTTGATGAGATTGAATATTATTACCGTTTGACCGAAACGGAAAGCCGGCCGCCCGCCAGCGGCCCCGGCGCTTCCCTACTGCTGCTGGCGGCGCTGCTCCAGTTCCTTCAGGCATTGCGCCACGCCTGCCTGCATCTGCGCATTCGATACCGCGGCGCGGTCCGACACTTCGCGGCAACGCGCGTATTCGGCCTGGCTTTCCGGCGTATCGCGGACGATCGCCGGCGCGGCGTTGGGATCGGGCGTGACCGTCATGCGCAGCGTCGAGGGCGGCGAGAGGCTGCCGTCCTTGGAGCGCGCGCTGGGGTATTGGTATTCCTGCGTGACGGGCGCGGCATTCTGCGCTTGCGCGACGCCGGCCGCGCACAGCGCGGCCAGCAGGAACGCGGAGACGCGGAGCTTCTTCATCGCCGGGCCGCCCCAGGATGAAAAGCCCTCTTCGGAGGGGCGGTCAGTCCGCATCGCGGGCGCAGCGTGGGGGGTATTCGTCATGGCAACCTCTCTTCGATGAACCGGCGCGCCGAAGCCTGCGGCCGATGGCCCGGCCTGACACGCGACGCAATATCGTATCCCTGCCCGCCGCCGCGCGACGCTACACAAGCCTCTACAGTTGTTTCCTGGAGTTTCGCGCCCGGGCGTTACCTGGTTCGCTTCAGGGCGAGATTCAGGAGCGGCTTCAGGGCTTGCCGACCGATTTGCCGGCGGGCTTGCCCGGCGACTTGTCCGAAGGCTTGCCGGCGGACTGGCGCAGCGGCGCCAGCAGCGACGACAGGCCGTTGTGGTCCAGTTCGTGCATCAGCGCCAGCAGCCGCCCCAGTTCGCCGGGCGGAAAGCCCTTGCGGGCGAACCAGGCGAGGTACGGCCCGGGCAGGTCGGCGATCAGGCGGCCCTGGTACTTGCCGAAAGGCATGGCGCGCGTGACCAGCAGGGACAGCAGTTCGGGATCCATGCCGCTCACCGCTCCGCCGCGCCGAAGACGATATCGGCGGCGGGAATGGCGGCGATCTTCACGCCGAAACTGGAAATCGAGGACAAGGTCGCGTTGTGGTGGGCGCGGATTTGCGCGCCCGCGGCATGCGGCTTGTCCTGGGTGGTGTGGGCGTCGGCCGCCAGCACCACGGAATGGCCCAGCGCCGCCGCGCGGCGCACGGTGGTGTCCACGCAGAACTCGGTTGCGTAGCCGCACACCACCAGCCGCGACACGCCGGCCTCTTCCAGCACCTGGCCCAACGTGGTGCGCAGGAAGGAATCGGGCGTGGTCTTGCGCACGCGGATGTCGTCCGGCAGCGGGCGCAGGCGCGTGTCCAGTTCCCAACCGGGCGCGCCGTGGGCCAGGCCGCTGCCCGGGCTTTCGTGCTGGACATAGATGACCGGCACCCCGGCCTCGCGGGCCCGGTCGGTCAGCGTGTTGATGCGCTCCAGCACGTCGGCGGCATCCGCGGGCGGCGGAGAGTTTTCGAACAGCGCGCGCTGCACGTCGATCACGATCAAGGCGGATTCCATGGTATTTCCGGAGTGGCTAGTGCCGCCCAGTCTACCGCCAAACCGGGCGCCTTCCCGTCTGATTCAGCCGCACTCCGCGCCCACCGTTTCCGGCGGCCAGGTGCGGGCGTACATCCAGAAATGGCGCGGTTCGCCGCGCACCACCCGGTACGCATGCAGCAGGCCTTCGCGGCGGAAACCGCAGCGTTCCAGCACCCCCGCCGAGGCGGCGTTCGACTCCAGCACCGTGGCCTGGATGCGCGCGAAGCCCAGCGTATGGAGCGCCCAGCCGGTCAAGGCCGCGCACGCCTGCGTGGCCAGGCCCTGGCGCCAGCGCGCCGGCGCGATGTCGTAGGCGATCTCGGCGCGGCGCTGCGGCAGCGCGATCTCGTTCAGGCCCACGGTGCCGACCAGCCGGTCATCCGGGCCGACGATGGCGAGCCGCATGCTGTGCGAACGGCCGGGTTGCGCGTAGGCCTGGATCAGATCGGCCAGGGCGCCCTCCCCGTCCAGCCGCCAGCTGGTGTGGCGCGTCACCGCCTCGTCGCGCAGGTATGCGTACCAGTCGGCGGCATCCTCGGCGCGCATGGCGCGCAGGCGCATGCCCGGCGCGCCCAGGGCGGGATAGTCGCGGGGCCAGTCGGCGAAGGCGGGCACCATCGCGGCTCAATCCGCGCGGACGATGCGAGGTTCGCACGTCACCGGGAAATTCACCGAATTGGCGATGAAGCAGAAATGGTGCGCCCGGTCGTGCAGCGCCTTGGCCAGCGCCGCGTCGTCGCCGGCGGCGATGGTCACCACGGGCCGCAGCGTGACCCGGGAAAATGCCCCGCCGCGCTCGCGGTCCTCGACCATCACGCCTTCGGCCTCGTCGCGATAGGCCGCCACGGTCACGCCTTCGACCGAGCAGAAATGCAAATACCAGAGCTTGTGGCACGCCGCCAGCGACGCCACCAGCATGTCCTCGGGATTCCAGCGCGCCGGATCGCCGCGGAACGCCGGGTCGGACGAACCCGGCACGTCGGGCTTGCCCTCGGCCTGGATCAGGTGATCGCGGGAATACGCCTTGTAGCTGGAAGTGCCGGTGCCGGTATTGCCGGTCCAGTCCACCGTGACGTGGTAGCGATGTTCGCCATTCATGGGAATCGTCCTATTCTGGTGTCATGCCGCCGAGCGCGCCGGCCAGGGAAGACGCCAAGCGTAGCGCATGCGCGCGGGCGGAAGAAGCGCCGCGGCCTTACATCCCGTTTCAGCACCGGCGCGTTACTGTCCGTATCGTGAATGCGTTTGCCACACAGGAGCTCGCCATGATGAAAACCACCCTGACCTGCGCCCTGACGCTCGCCCTGCTGGCCGGTTGCGCCCCGTCCCAGACCGTGTCCGGGCGGGCCGCGCCTCCCGACGGCCACACCGCCCGCAATTCGCTGGACTGGCCCGGCAGCTATGAAGGCACCCTGCCCTGCGCGGACTGCCCCGGCATCCGCACCCGCCTGACCTTGATGCAGGACGGCCGCTACGAAAGGCAGACCCAGTACCTGGACCGCCAGCCGCAACCCGAGGCCGTGACGGGCACCTTCAGCTGGGAGTCCGACGGCAGCACCATCCGGCTGGACGCCTCGGGCGACAGCCAGCGCTACTTCGTCGGCGAAAACCAGGTGACCATGCTGTATCGCGACGGCACGCGGCCCACCGGCCCGCTGGCGCCGCACTACATCCTGCGCCGCGCCCAATAGCGCGCCCCGCAAGGCCCGCGCTTCCGGCTATGCTTGCCGCAACGTCCGCGCCGCGCGGCGCGGCCCCTCACGCCAAGGACACCATGAAGACCGACCACGAGCTGCTCTCCGCCTTCGCCCCCACGGGCAAGCTGCGCGCTTCCATCAACCTGGGCAATCCCATCCTGGCCAACACCGACCCGGCCACCGGCCAGCCCGGCGGCGTCTCGGTGGACCTGGCCACGGAACTGGCCCGGCGCCTGCAGGTGGAACTGGAGCTGGTGGTGTTCAAGTCCGCCGGCGAATCCGTCAACGCGGTGGCCGCCGACCAGGCCGACGTGGGCTTCTTCGCCATCGATCCGCTGCGCGGCGAACAGATCGCCTTCACCGCGCCCTACGTGGTCATCGAGGGCGCCTACCTGGTGCGCCAGGATTCGCCGATCAACGCCATGGACGAAGTGGACCGCAAGGGCCAGCGCGTGGTGGTCGGCAAGGGCAGCGCCTACGACCTCTACCTGACGCGCGAACTCAAGCAGGCGGAGATCTTCCGCGCGCCGACCTCGCCCGCCGTGGTCGACACCTTCCTGCAGGAAAACATGGAAGTCGCCGCCGGCGTGAAGCAGCAACTGGAAGCCGACGCGCAGCGCCTGGGCGGCCTGCGCCTGCTGGACGGCCATTTCATGCTGATCCGCCAGGCCATGGGCGTGCCCAAGCGCCGCGGCGAGAAGGCCAGCGCCTACCTGGGCGCCTTCGTCGAAGCCATGAAGAAATCGGGATTCGTGGCCGAAGCGCTCTCGCGCCACCGCATCCAGGGCGCCGCCGTGGCGTCGCTGGAGCCGGCGCCCGGCGCCTGACCTGATGGCGGCGGCGCCCCCGGCCGGTTGACCGGGCCGCGTAACGGCCGGGCCGATCAGGCAGCCTCCCGGGCCCGTCGGCCAGGCGACATCGCTTGCCTGCCGGCTAGGCGCCCTCCCGCAGCATTTCCCGCAGGCGGAATTTCTGCACCTTGCCGGTCGGCGTGCTGGGCAGGCTGTCGCGCACTTCCAGCCTTTCCGGGATGTACTGCAACGCCACGCCCTGCCCCTTCAGGAACGCCACCAGTTCCGCCAGTTCCAGCGCGCCGCCGGGCTTGAGCGTCACCACGGCGCAGGCCCGTTCGCCCAGGCGCTCGTCCGGATAGGCCACGATCGCCGCCTGGGCCACCGCCGGATGGCGGTACAGCAGGGATTCGATTTCCACGACCGGGATATTCTCGCCGCCGCGGATGATCACGTCCTTGCTGCGGCCCGTGATGCGCAGATAGCCCTGTTCGTCGATGCGCGCCATGTCGCCGGTGTCGAACCAGCCGTCCGCGTCGGTCGCGTTCAGGTGGGGCCGCTTCAGATAGCCGCCGAAATTGGAGCAGGAGCGCAGCCACAGATTGCCCACCGCGCCGGCGGGCAGCGCGGCGCCGGAGGCGTCCGCCACCTTGATCTCGACGCCCGGCAGCGGGCAGCCGTCGGTGGTGTAGGCGCGAGCGTCCTCGTCTTGCGGCCGGGTCAGCGTGACCGCGCCGTTTTCCGTCATGCCCCAGGCCGAAATGATCTTCGCCCCCAGCACCTGGCGGGCCTGCTCCACCAGCGGCCCCGGGATCGGGGCGCCCGCGCACAGGAAGACGCGCAGCGTGGGCACGCCCTGCCCCGACTGCGCGACCTCGCGCGCCAGGTCCGTCAGGAACGGCGTGGACGCCATGCTGAACGTGGCGCCGTGCTCGCGGATCAGGCCGGCCGCCGCCGCGGGATTCCAGATGTCCAGCGTCACGGCCTCGCCCCCCAGGTAGATCGGCATCATCAGGCCGTACATGAAGCCGGTCTGGTGCGCCATCGGCGACCCCATCAGCACCACGTCGTCCGCGCCCAGCCCCAGGCGGTCGGCGTAGGCGGCGATGTTGGAGAACGTGGTGTTGGCCGTGTGCATCACGCCCTTCGGTTCGCCGGTGGTGCCCGAGGTGTAGATCAATTGCGTCACGTCGTCCGGCCCGGGACGCGAACGGCCGAGAATGTCGCGGGCGTCGGGCTCGGCCTCCCAGCGGGGGTCGGACAGCAGCGCCTCGAAGCTGTCGGGGCCGTCTCCGCCCACCGCGATCACGCGCTCCAGCTTCGGCAGGTCGGCGCGCAGCCCCTCGGCCATCGCCGGATAGTCGAAGCCGCGGAACCGCTGCGGCACGATGAAGACGCGCGCCTCGCCGTGGCGCAGCATGAACGACAGCTCGCGCTGCCGGAAAATGTGCATCAGCGGGTTCATCACCGCGCCGATGCGCGAGCAGGCCAGGTAGGTGACCACGAACTGCCAGCCGTTGGGCAGCTGGCAGGCCACCACGTCGCCCGCCCCGACGCCCAGCCGCGCCAGCCCCACGGCCACGCGGTCGGCCATGGCGGCCAGCTGCCGGTAGGTGAAGCGCCGGGTCTCGCCGCTGTCGGAATGCACGGCCGTCAGCGCGGGCTTGTCGGGATGCGCGGCCGCGCCCCGGTCCAGGAAGTCATTGATGGTGAGGTCCGGCCACCAGCCGCGCGCAACGCTTTCCCGCCGTCTCGGCGCAATCAGTACAGCATCGAATTCCATGTCTGTCTCTCCGATGGTATCCAGGCCGGCGTCAGGCCGGCACCGCCTCGCGCCCGGCCCGCGTGCGCGCGATGATGGTCTTCATGATCTGCGCCGTGCCGTCTCCGATCTGGAAGCCCAGCACGTCGCGCAGGCGCTGTTCCATGACGCCGCGGTCGTAGCCGCCGTGGCCGAAAGTCAGCAGGCATTGGTGCACCACGTCGTACGCCAGCTTCGGCGCCCACCACTTGCACATGGCGGCCTGCGCGCCGTGCGGCAACTGGCGGTCCTTCAGCCACAGGGTCTGCAGGCACAGCAGGCGCGCCGCCTCGACCTGGGTTTCGCCTTCGGCCAGCGGGTGCGACACGCCCTGGAACGCCGACAGGGGCTTGCCGAAGGCTTCGCGCTGCGCCGCGTGCGCCCAGGTCTCGTCCAGCGCGGCCCGCGCCACCGCCAGCACCTGCAGGCCGATCAAGGCCCGCGAGTAGTCGAAGCCCTGCATGACCTGGACGAAGCCCTCGCCCTCGCGCCCCAGCAGGTGCCCCGCCGAGACGCGCACATTCTCGAAGAACAGCGAGCCGCGCCCGATGGCCCGTTGCCCGTGGCAGTCGTAGCGGTTGCGGGTAATGCCGGGCAGATCCATGGGCACCAGCAAGGCGGTAACGCCCCGCGCGGCGGACGCCGCCGTGCCGCTGCGGCCGAACACCACGGCGGCGTCGGCCTGGTCGGCCGCGGATATCGACGCCTTCTCCCCGTTAAGCACGTAGTGGCCGTCCACCCGCTCCACCCGCAGCCGCAGGTTGGCCGCGTCCGAACCGCCGCGCGGCTCGGTCAGCGCGATGGCCAGCAGCGCTTCGCCGCGGGTCAGGCGCGCCAGCCACGGCCGCGCCACCTCCGGCCGGCCGTGCTGCGCCAGGATCTGGCCGTTGAGCGAGGCCAGCAGGTTGATGTAGGACAGGCTGAGGTCGGCGCGCGCGATCTGCTCGTGGATCACGCCGGCGGCCAGGCAACCCAGCCCCTGCCCGCCGCAGTCTTCGGGCAGCTCGGGCGCGATGAAGCCCAGGCTGCCCATCTCGCGCATCAGCCCGCGGTCCAGCGTCCGCGTGGCGTCGCGCTCAAGAAAGCCCGGCGCCACGCGCCCGGCCGCGAAACGGCCGGCGTGTTCCGACAGCGCGGCCAGGTCCTCGTCGATATAGGGATTCATCTCGTCTCCTGCGGCCCGCCGGACTTGGCGGCGGGCTCATGCGTGGCGGGGCGCTACCGGGTGTGGCGGCGGAAATCGGGCTTGCGCTTTTCCTGGAAGGCCCGGACGCCCTCGCGCGATTCCTCCGTGTCGTAGTAGAGCTTCAGGGCGTACATGCCCATGCCCGCGATGCCCGCCTGGTGCGCCGTGTCCATGTTGAAGGACCGCTTGGCGATGGCGATCGCGGTGGGGCTCTTCTCCATGATCTCGTCGCACCATTTCCGCACCTCGGCGTCGAGCTGCTCCGGCGGCACCACCGCATTCACCAGGCCCATGGCCAGCGCCTCGGCGGCGCAATAGCGGCGGCACAGGTACCAGATCTCGCGGGCCTTCTTCTCGCCCACCACGCGGGCCAGGAAGGCCGTGCCGTAGCCCGGGTCCACCGACCCCACCTTCGGCCCCACCTGGCCGAACACGGCGCGTTCGGACGCGATCGTGAAATCGCAGATGGTGCACAGCACGTTGCCGCCGCCGATGGCGTAGCCCTGCACCCGCGCGATCACGGGCTTGGGCACGTCGCGGATGGCGCCGTGCAGTTCTTCCATCGGCAACCCGATGGTGCCGCGCCCGTCGTATTGCCCGGCGTGGGCGGATTGGTCGCCCCCGGTGCAGAAGGCCTTGTCGCCGGCGCCGGCCAGCACGATCACGCCGATGTCCGCCGCATAGCCGGCGCGGTTGAGCGCGTGGATCAGTTCGTCGCAGGTGCGCCCGCGGAACGCGTTCATCTTTTCCGGGCGGTTGATCGTGATCCAGGCCGCGCCGTCGCGCACCTCGTAGAGTATGTCTTCGTAGTTCATGGGGGATTCCAGGAAAGAAGGAGTCAAGGCGCGCTCAGCCGTTCATGGTCAGGCCGCCGGACACGCTCAGCACCTGCCCGGTGACGTAGGCGGCGTCGTCGCTGGCGAAGAACAGGATGGCGCCGGGCAGGTCCTCCGGCTGGCCGATGCGGCCCAGCGGAATGGCGCGGGTAAAGGCTTCGACCAGCTTTTCGGGATTGCCGGCGCCCTCCTTGTAGCTGGCAAAGAGCGCCGTATCGGTGGGCCCCGGGCAGACCACGTTCACGGTGATGCCGTGCCGCGCGTGCTCGCGCGCGATGGTCTTGGAAAACGCGACCAGGCCGCCCTTGCAGGCGGCGTACACCGCCTCGCCCGAGGAACCGGCGCGCGCCGCGTCGGAGGCGATGTTGACGATGCGCCCCGACTTGCGCGCCGCCATGCCCGGCAGCACCGCGTGGTGCATGTGCAGGGCGCCGATCAGATTGATGGCGATGAGGCGCTCCCATTCGGCGGGCGCCGTTTTCGTGAAGGGTTTGAAGATGTCCCAGCCCGCGTTGTTCACCAGCACGTCGACGGGCCCCAACCCGGACTCGACCGCCGCCACCGCCGCGTCCACCTCTTCGCGGCGCGTGATGTCGCAGCGCAAGGCCAGCGCCCGCCCGCCTTCGGCCTCGATGGCCGCCGCCACCGCGGCCGCCGCTTCCTGGTCCAGGTCCAGCACGCCCACGGCCGCGCCTTCCCGGGCGAGCCGCCGGCAGGTCGCCCCGCCGATGCCGCCCCCGCCCCCTGTCACGATCGCAATCCTGCCGCTCAGTCTCCGCATGATTTCCTCTGCCTCGGTTTGCAGGCTTGGTATCCTTACCCGACTGGCGGGATACGCCACCCAAATACGTAAATATGTTTACCTATATTAGCGATCGCCGATAGCGGCAGGCAAGCCTGGAAAGAGCAAGCAGGACCTATGGAAAACCCTAAAAAAAATACAGAAATCGCGCGGATGGAGCTGGCCAACCGATTGTTTTTCCGCTTGTATCAATGCGCAAACATGCTGCATAAAACCGGAAGCCGGGCGGTGGAACACCTGGGCTTGACGACGCAGCAGTGGGCGGTGCTGGGGGCCCTGTCGCGGCCCGAGGCGCAAGCGGGAATCAGCGTGGGAGACCTGGCCCGCTACCTGATGGTCAGCCGGCAGAGCCTGTCGGGCCTGATCAGCCGGATGGAGCGCGACGGCCACATCGCAAGCGCGCCCGACGGGCGGGACCGCCGCTCGCGCCTGGTCACCATGACGGCATCCGGGCGCAAGGTATGGAGCCAGGACGCGCTGCCGCGCATCCACGAATACTACGAAGGGGCGCTGGACGAGTTCTCGATGGGAGACCTGAGCCATACGCTGCACTATCTGCTGAAGCTGCTGGAAAACATGCAGCGCCTGGACGGCGCCGCGCCGCGCGGCGAAGCGGAATAGGCCCGCGGCGCGCCGAGGGGCCGGCGCGCCGCGAAGCGCGGGCCGCTAGTGGCTGATCATCCAGGGCCTTGCGCCCGCGAATGACTTCGCCCCGTCGGACGCCGTGCGCGTCTTGCCCGACCGGGATCCGCCGGAACAACAACCGCAGTTCATGCCATGGCCGGCGCGCGAACTGCGCGGCTCGTGCGCGCTGCGTTCATTGGCCGCGCGCGCCCGGTTCACCGCCGACGACAGCGCGGAGATCGCGGGCGCTCCGCCCACGATGCGCTCGGAAGGTTCCCCGCATTGCGGGCAGGCCGCGGGATCGCGCCACCGCGCCAGCGGTGTGAGCGCCGCGAACTCGCCGCAGCGGCCGCAGGCATAGTCGTACATGGGCATGCCGGCCTCCCTAGCGGTCGCGCGACAGCGGCATGTCCACGCCGCCCTGGACATGCTTGACGGGCCCCGACGCCGACGGCTGGATGTCGAAGTCGAAGATCTCGGTGGGCAGCCAGAGCGTTGCGCAGGAGTTGGGGATGTCGACCACGCCGCTGATGTGCCCCTGCACCGGCGCGCACCCCAGCAGGGAATACGCCTGGGCGCCGGAATAGCCGAACTTCTTCAGGTATTCGATCGCGTTCAGGCAGGCCTGCCGGTACGCCACGTTGACGTCCAGGTAGTGCTGCTTGCCCGACTCGTCCACCGAAATGCCTTCGAAGATCAGGAAGTCCTTGTAGGCGGGCGCGATCGGGCTGGGCTTGAAGATGGGATTCTTGATCGCGTATTTCTCCATGCCGCCCTTGATCAGCGACACGCGCATGTGCACCCAGCCCGCCATTTCGATGGCGCCGCAGAACGTGATCTCGCCGTCGCCCTGCGAGAAATGCAGGTCGCCCACCGACAGCCCCCCGCCCTTCACGTAGACCGGGAAAAAGACGCGGGCGCCGCGCGACAGGTCCTTGATGTCGCAGTTGCCGCCGTGTTCGCGGGGCGGCACCGTGCGCGCGCCTTCGGCCGCCGCGCGGTCGCGGTCCGCGCCTTGCAGGCCGCCCATGTGCGCGGTCTTGGGCGCGGGCGGATTGGCCAGCGGCGGCACGCGGTTCGGGTTGGTGTCGATCAGCGCCTGTTCGCGGCGGTTCCAGGTATCCAGCAGCTTCTTGTCGGGCAGGCAGCCGATCAGGCCGGGATGGATCAGGCCCGCGAAGTTCACGCCGGGAATATGCCGCGACGAGGTGAACATGCCGTGGAAATCCCAGATGGACTTCTGCGCATGCGGGAAATGCTCGGTCAGGAATCCTCCGCCGTTGTTGCGGCTGAAGAAACCATTGAAGCCCCACATGCTCTCGGGCTTGGCGCCGATATCCAGCAGGTCCACCACCAGCAGGTCCCCGGGCTCGGCGCCCTCCACGCCCACCGGGCCGGACAGGAAGTGCACGGTGGACAGATCCACGTCGCGGACGTCGTCGGCGCTGTCGTCGTTCTTGATCGCGCCGCCGGTCCAGTCGTAGGTTTCCAGGACGAAGTCATCCCCCGGTTTCACCCATACGGCCATGGGAATGTCCGGATGCCAGCGATTGTGGATCTGCGCGTTGTCGTAGGGGGATTGGGCCAGGTCGACCCTGATGAGCGTGTCGGTCATTCTCTTTCATCTCCAGCGTAACGTGTTGATAAAACAGAAATTTCTATCACCGACCGCATGGCGCGGACGGACCTCAGGGCCTTCCGGCGGATCGTTGATATGTGAAGCACGGTAGGCGAGTTTCGAGCAACCGTAAACTGGATTTCCAGACAGTAGCCCCAAGGCGTCAACCTCGTGCGCAAGCACCCGCGAGTTGGCATGCGACCCACCGCAGCCTGTTCGTAACCTTGTCTCATCGTTTCGGCAACGGCCAGGCGGCGCGGGCCGGGCGTCCAGGAAATCGGCGAAAGCCGTTCCGGAGATTTCTCCCGATGCCAACAGGACAACCACGTCCTCATGCTCGGGGATTCGAGGGCAGACCGCAGGTTTCGGCGAGGATCTCATCGTGAATGGCTATGGCGAATTCAGGATCGAGCAACTATCCGCCACGTCTACACGGAGGAGGAGCCAGGCTGGCAGCAGTTATGATGCAGACCGTCCTGTCCGCAACGCCAAGGTTTTACGCATGCCCGCCTTTTCCCGCCGTCTCCTCGCCGTCCTGCTCGTCTCCGCCGCCGCCAGCACGCCCGCGGCCGCCGGCGATTGCGTGGCCGACATCGAGACGGGGCGGGAGAATCTTGCGCGCGCGCAGGACGCGCAGCGCACGCGCGAGCTGGCGAATGACCTGCAACTGGACCGCGCGCTGTGCCAGGGCCGGCTGGACCTGCTGGATGCGCGCTTCGCGCTGGCCGACGAGTTCGAGGCCTGCCGCCGCGACGGCGTGGCGTTTCCGGAAAAGGTCGCGCGCGCCATGACCGGCGCGTCCGACGAGCTGACGGACCTGAAAGCCGCCTGGATCAGGACCTGCGGCCCGCACATGAAGGATTGAGCGGGCCCGCCGCGGGCGGGCCCCGCCGCGTCAGGCCGCCTGCTTATCGGCGCTTTGCGGATAGAAGATGGCCCGGCTGGGATCGAAGCCGTAGCGAGGTTCGAACTCGGTGGCGTCGGCGGCCAGCGCCAGCACGGAATCCAGGATGAAGTCGGCCTTGGCGTCCGGCAGCAGCACACTGAAATTCAGCCGGATGAAGCCGGGCTTCTCGATTTCGCGGCCGTCCAGGATGGCCTGGCGCATCTGGCTGGATTCGGCCTCGCCGATCGCGAGCAGGCGATGGACGTAGGGCCCGGCGCAAGCGCAGCCGCCGCGCGCCTGGATGCCGAAGCGGTCGCTCAGCATGCGGGTCACCAATTGCTGATGCACGAAGCCGCCCTTGCCGTTGCGCACCCGGAACGAAAAGATCGGCAGGCGCTCGGCCGTGAGCGAGCCCAGCAGTTCGAGCTGCGGCGCGCCTTGCCAGCGGGCCAGCGCGCGCCGCACGAAATGGGCGTTGCGCTCGCGCATGAAGTCGGCGCCCAGCGCCTCTTTCACGAGCAGGGCCAGCGCGGCGCGGATGTCTCCGACGACATTGGGCGTGCCGGCTTCCTCGCGGGCTTCCAGGCTGCCGCTGTAGTCATGGCCGGCGGGCGACACGAATTTGACGGTGCCGCCGCCCGGCCAGGTGGGCTTGGTGTCCAGCACCACATCGCGGCGCACGATCAGCACGCCCGACGCGCCCGGCCCGCCGATGAACTTGTGCGGCGAGAACACGATGGCGTCGATGCAGGCATCGGCCGCCGGCGACATGCGCACCGGCAGGTAAGGCGCGCCGCCGGCATAGTCCCACAGCATTTTCGCGCCCGCGGCCTTCACCCGGCGGGTGATGCCCGCCACGTCCGCCACGATGCCGGTCACGTTGGACGCGGCCGACAGCGCGCAGACGACCAGCGCGTCGCCGGCGCCGGCCAGGGCCGCGTCCAGCTGGCCCAGGTCGGGGCCGCCCTGGGCGTCTTCCGCCAGTTCGATGAGCTCCGCGCCGCACTCGCGCCAGGGCAGGATGTTGGAATGATGCTCGTAGGGGCCGATGATGACGCGCACCTTCCGGCCGGCCGCCAGCGCCGCCGGCACGCCGAACAGGTGCACCAGGCGGTTGATCCCGGCGGTGGCGCCCGAGCCGGCGAAGATCACGGCGTGCTCGTCTCCCGCGCCGCAACAGCGGGCGATCGCGGCGCGCGCTTCGCGGCGCAGCCGGGTGATGTAGCCGCCGCAGAAGGACGCCTCGGTATGCGAGTTGGCGTAATACGGCAGCACCTGCTCCAGCACGAAACGCTCCACCTGCATCAGGGCCCGCCCCGAGGCGACGTAGTCCGCGTAGACGAGCGGCTTGGCGCCGTAGGGCCCGTCGACCACCGCGTCCTTGCCGATCAGCCCGTCGGCCAGCGCCGCGACGGTATCCCCCGATCCGAGGCTGGCTTCGAATTGCTGCAATGGCCGGGCGGGGGCCTGGCTGGCTTGGGAAGAGGCGTTCATGGGGCTGCGATGTTCCGGTTGATGTCGAAATATCATACGATGGATGCATTGGCGAAACATCACCTAAATTTTGCTTAAAATGCTCAAAAACGGGTCATTTGATCGAACAAATGGAAAAAATAGATAAACTCGATCTAAGCATCATCTCGTGCCTGCTGAAAGACGGTTCGCTGTCGCAGCGGGAACTGGCGGATCGCGTCGGCTTGTCGCAGAACGCGTGCTGGCGCCGGCTGCAGCGCTTGAACGCCTGCGGGATCCTGCGCGGCACGCGGGCCGAGGTGAATTTGGTGGAGCTGGGCCTGGACCTGACCGTGTTCGTGATGATCCGCACCAGCCATCACGCCAAGGAGTGGGCCGACGGTTTCCGGCGCCACGTCGAGCGGCTGCCCGAGGTGACGGAGTTCTACCGCATCGGCGGCGATTGGGATTACCTGATCAAGGTGGCCTGCCGGGGAATGGCCGGGTACGACCGCTTCTACCAGAAGCTGATCACCGATTTCGAGCTGTCCACCGTGACCGGCTTCTTCAGCATGGAAGCCATCATCGAAAACCGGCCGCCGGACCTGCGGCAGCTGGACGTCTGACGCCTTGCCGAGCCCCGCGTCGTTTTAGTTTCTCCCGCCGCTGCCGTTCTATAGGGCTATACGGTCAACAACGGAGAATCTGATGCATGCCCGCCTGAATGCCCCCCTTCGCCTGCTCGCAGCCGCCCTGACGACGAGCGTGCTGCTGGGAGCCGGCGCGAACGCGCTCGCGCAATCCGCGAACTACAAGAACTCGCGCGAATATCAAGACGCCTACGCTTGCGGCAAGGAATCCCTGGAAAGCGACCCCAGCGGCAATTCCGCGGTGTCGTTCTGCGTCGGCAATTCGCGCGACCCGTCCAAGATCGAGATGCAGGCCTACAAGGACGCCGCCACCGCCGCCAGGCGCGGCCCGGCCGCCGCGCAAAGCCCCGCCTGCACCTTCGGCTACGGCGTCTACCAGGCCAACGGCTCGCGCGCCGACAACTTCGAGGAAGGCCCCCAAAAGGTCACGACGATGAAGCAGGTGGCGCTGCTGGCGTCCGGCCGCGAAATCCAGGTCTTCGATGCCCAGGGCAAGTCCATTCCCCTGAACATCCTGCAGCAGTGGTTCAAGAGCACCGCCAAGGGGATCAGCCTGACGCCGCTGGCGCTGAAGACCTGCTCCAAGAAGCAGATCGGCTAGGGCCTGTTGACACTAAAAGGAGCCTCGCATGCGGAAGTCTTTATTCACTGGCAGGACCACGCGCCTGGGAGGCGCGATCCTGGCGCTGGCCATCCTCGCGGGATGCACGACGGCGGGGCAGACGTCGAGAGCGTATTCGATCGCCGAGGTCAACCCGGCGAAGGGAATCGTCGTCGGCACGATCTTCGAGCGCGCCGTCTTCATCCCGCATGGCGCCTATTTCTACATCACGTCCTTCGACGACAAGCGGATCATGCTGGAGAGCGGCGGAGGCGGCGGCAAGCCGTCCATCGTCAACAAGCCGCCCCAGGTGCCCAAGGGCGTGGGCAGCACCTTCGCCTTGCAGCTACCTCCGGGCAAGTACCGCGTCACCCGCTGGGCGCTGGATTACGGCCGGCGCATCAAGGTGTCGGAAGACTATAAGCAGCCCGTCGAATTCGACGTGATTGCCGGGCAGGTGACGTACGTGGGGCGATTCGACGCCAACCGCTTCCTGGAAATCGCGTCGATTCGCGACAACTACGCCGAAGACCTGCCCGTCTTGAAGCTGAAGCACCCTACCCTGGAATCCGCGGAAATCGTCAATCGATCGATGCGCATCCAGGGATGGTGGCTGCCCGACGCCACCGGCAAGGACATCCTCCAACGCGCCGGCCGCGGCGAGACCTGCGACCAATGCTAGCGCGCCGCCGTCACGGCGCCGCAAGCCGGTAGTCGAAGACGAGCACGGCCTGGCCCGGGACGGCGTTGCCGTCCTGCATGGCCGGCATCATGCGCACGCTGCCCGCGGTATCGACGGCCGCCTGGTCCAGGGCGGCGTGGCCCGATGAAAACAGCACCACCTGGCGCCGGACCTTGCCCTCGGCGTCCAGCATCACACGCACCCAGACCATGCCCTTGATCCCGCGCACCCGCGCGCCCTGGGGGTAGTGCAGGCCGGGCTGCTCGGTGATGATCAGCGTCTTGGGCATGGCCGTGGGCCACGGTTCCGGCACCGTGTGGTGGAACTCCGGCGTGCGGCAGCCCAACGGGCGCGACAGCGTGGTGACCGGCGCGCAGGGATTGGCATCGGCCGCCGCGCGCTGCGCCTGCAGCGTCACCACGCCGTCGACCAGCGACGCCCGGGGCGGCGGTTCTTTCTTGTAGGTGGTGCCGTCGCGGGCATCCTGATACATGAAGACCAGCCCCAGCACGCAGACCGCCGTGAGCGCGACTTTCACCCGGTTGACGGACAGCCACAGCAGCCAGTCCCGGACGCGAACGAAGCGCCGGGTAGCCTGACGCCAGCTGGCGATACGCTGCTGCCCCAGATCCAGCACCGCCAGATCGGGCGCATGCCGCAGCAGCAGCTCGAAATTCTGCCCGTGCCACAGGGCCTGCGCCACATTGGGCGCGGGCCGCCGGCGCGCCAGCATCAGCGCGGCGTCCAGGCGCGCGCGCAGCGGCAGCGGCAAATGGCTGTACCGCTCGCTCTGGTCCAGCATCGCCAGCACCCAGCCCGACAGCGCCGGGTCTTGCGGAATGGGCGCGCCCAGGCCGCTCCAGTCGAACACGCGGCGGGCGGTATTGAACAGGGCGAGACGGCCATCGGGGTGCTCGCGCAGGGCCTGCGCCAGGCTGCGGGCCAGTTCGTCGCGGGCGTCCAGCTGGCCCAGCCGCTCGTCGGCCAGGGCGCTGGCCAGCGCCTGGGCAAGCGCTTCGTCGGGCGTCTGCATGAGCCGGCGCGTCCAGTGGGCCACGCCCTCGTCCAGGTCGGCGCGCGACGGCGGCACCGGCCGCGCCGCGCGGTCCGCGTCCGCATCGTATCGATCTTGCGATGCCGGATCGTCCCGCCATTGCGACGCTGGAGATGCTTGCTGCGTTTGCGGCTCCCGCGACCAGGCCGGTTCCGGCCGCGCCCTCTCCTGCTCCGCTTCGAGGCCCGGGGCAGGCGTGGCGTCGCGTGCCGCCTCGAAGGGCGCGTCCGGCGCGGCGGGCGCCGCCGGCGGGAAGGCGTCGGCTTCAGCCTCGGCGGGCGCGTCCGCCTGGTACTCGGCCCAGGCGCGCGCGCGCTCGTAGGCGCCGCGCAGCGCGGCGAAGCCCTCCGGATCGGCGGCCTGGTCTATGCGCTTGAGCGCCGCCGCATATGCCCGGCGGATGGCCTTCTGATCGGCGGTGGGCGCAATGCCCAAGGCAACGAAACTCGACGCGAACAAGGACCTACTCCCCGTCCGACGGATCAAAGCCCGGAGCGAACACGGCGGCCCGCTCCAGGATGTCCACCACGCGCCGCAGCCGCTCGCGGCCGCGCGCGACCGCGCGTTCTTCCTGTGTCGCCAATGCCTGCTCGAACAGCAGGATTTCGCCGGCCAGCGCCTCGCGGTCGCCGCCGCGCGTCATCTGGTAGACGCGTTCGGCCTGCGCAAGCAGCACCCGGTTCACCGCGTGCTCGCGCGGATGGATCTTCAGTTGGGCCAATTCCGCCAGGCGGCGCTGGATATCCGCGTCGCTCATCCGGGCGCCGCCGCCCTGGATCACCGTTCGCCGCGTGGCGCCGCCACTCTGCAGCATCGCCTCCACCTCCAGCAGACCGTTCACGTCGTAGGTGAAGCGCACGTCGAACGCGCATTCTTCGCGCGGGCGCCGCGGCAGCGGCACGCGGAGGGTGCCCAGCAGGATGTTGTCGCGCACCAGGCGCGACTCGCCCTGGTAGATTTCCAGCTCCACCTCGTCCTGGCCGTCCTGCATGGGGAAATAGGTTTCCTGACGGCTGACGGGCACGATGGTATTGCGCTCGATGATGGGGGAAAACTGCCCCGGCAGCTGCTGCCCTGCGCCCATGGTGCGAACCGTGCTGATCCCGAGCGTATAGGGGCACACGTCGGTCATGACGACCTCTTCCAGGGCCTGGTCCTTCATCTTCAGGCCCGCCATCACCGCGGCGCCGGCGGCCACGACCTGGTCGGGGTCCATCTCCGCGTTGGGAAAGCGGCCGAACATGCGCGTGACCAGCTGGCGCACCAGCGGCATGCGCGTCGCGCCGCCCGCCAGCACCACCGTCGCGATATCCGCGCTCTTGATGTTGGCATCCCGCAGCGACCGCTCCACCGGCATGCGCAAGCGCGCCAGCAACGGCGCGCTCAGTTGCGCGAGCAGGTCCTGGCTCAGCGCCAGGGCATATTCCCGGTCTTGCCAGCGCACCGCCACGCTAGCTTCCGGCTGAGCCGACAATTGCCGCTTGGCGGTCTCGGCCTGGGCCAGCAACTGCTGCATGAAGCGCGAGTCCTCGCGCGCCGCGGCCGGAAGCGCATGGGTATCGAAGAACTTCTGGACGATCTCATTGACGAAGTCTTCGCCGCCCAGGAAGTTGTCTCCCGCGGTGGCGCGCACTTCCATCACGCCTTCGAACAATTCCAGCACCGACACATCAAAGGTGCCGCCGCCCAGGTCGAAGACCAGGAACTGGGTTTCATCCTCGCTTTGGTGCAGGCCGTAGGCCAGGGCCGCGGCGGTGGGCTCGTTGACCAGGCGCTCCACCTTCAGGCCGGCCAGCTCGCCGGCGTCCCGCGTGGCCTTGCGTTGCGTATCGGAAAAGTAGGCCGGCACGCTGATCACGGCCTCGGTGACGGCCTGCCCCAGCACCGCCTCGGCATCCGCCTTCAGCGCGCGCAGCACCAGCGAAGACAGCTCTTCGGCCCGGAACGCCTTGCCGCCCAAGGTGAAAGACTTGTCGCTGCCCATGTGCCGCTTGAACAGCGCGGCCGTGCGCTCCGGATGCGTCTGCAGCCGTTCGCGGGCGGCCTCGCCCACCAGCACGCTGCCGTCTTCGTCCAGGCTCACGCAGGACGGCGTCAGGTAGTTTCCCAAGGGATTGGGCACCAGGCGCGGCTTGCCATCCTGCCACAGCGCCACCAGGCTGTTCGTCGTGCCCAGGTCGATACCGATAATCATACGAACGGTTCCATTCCTATTCCGATAATGCAGGCGGCCCAGCCGTCACCGAACACGCCACCGACGGCGGCCGCGCTTTCCCCGGCCGACTCAGGAGTTGCCGCCCATCGGGAGCGGCGTCCTGTCGACTTTGACGTTCTTGCATACCTCGGCCTTCATCAGAGGCGCGGGCTTCGTGCGCACCGCGCCATCCACCACGACAAGCTCGCGCAAGATCGTATGCGGATGGTGGTAGAGCGTTTCGTAGTCTTTCCCGGGCTCCAGCACCGCGCGGATCGCGTGGCCGTACACCGGGCTGTGCATGGACACGCCTATCGCATTGGGGTGGCTCCAACCGCCGCCCCGCGAATAAATGTCGATCGGGATCCCCGCCATGACGACGTACTCGGAGTAGTACTTATCGTCGGTGTTGGGCATGGGCATGCCGATCACCGTATTGCTGATTCCTCGAACCAGGGGATCGTTGGCTTCAAAGCTGTACGAACGCGAGGGATCGTCGCAATTATGGTTCAGGGTAATCCGCATTTTCGGGCCGAAATAAACCCGCAGCCGGGCGCTGGCCGCCGGATCGTATTCTTTAGGCAGATAGGGACTCTTGGGCGCGCATCCCGAAACAAGAATGGCCAGGCCGATCAACGCCATCGTCGTCTTCATACCCCGCATGCTCTTCATCTCCCGCCCTTCGACACAGTGCATCCATCCACGTTCGGCGGCCCCGAACCCCGATGCGATCTTCCGCAGCCGGGCCTCGGGCGGCCAGCCCCAAACGTCCTGTATTGATTACGGCTGGAAGGCGAAAAACTTGAGAAGCGCTTACCGGTCCCGTTCCCACGGATTTTTCCAATCCGCAGCGGCCGCCGAAGCTCTCCGTCGCGACGCCGATGCGTCCCGGGCGGGCGGCCGGCCGGCCAAACGCAAGCCGCAAAAAACTCCCACTGCGACCAGCACGGTACTCAGAAGAAAGCGTTGCCGCGGATCCAGGTAAATGCCCAGCCCGGCCATGATGAATTTCAGCAGCGCCCAGCTGAGGCCGAAGCCCGCCGCCGCCCCGATACCGGACAGCATCCGGGCATCCACCCAAAACGCGGCGCGACGATAGGCTTCCGGATCCTTGCCGCTTACATGATCCAGCGGAGAAGCGCAGGCCGCGCAACGCGTCGCAACCGGCGAATTCTGGGTGTGGCAGTTTTTACAGAGAGTCATCGTGTTGGGTTTGCATGGACGAATCCGGCCTGCTGCGCTTCAGGGCGGCTTCCCCGCGGGAGACGCCAGGGTCAGACTGCATTTTTGCGGGACGCCCCCGCCCTCTGGACGAAACCTGCCTCTGCAATGCGGCCTCCAAATCGCTGCAATACTCCTCCGTGGCGAGCGGATTGCCAGACTGCGCCGCGTGCCGGATACGCTCCAACTCTTCAGCGGCGACCGCGGACTCCACATAGCTTCGGTAGGCAGCGCGCCGCTCCGAATCCGACGCCCCCATAGCCTGATAAACGGGGTGCAGCGCCAACACACCCATGTCGCTTATTCCCATGCGAGATCGATAGCTGGACCAGGGATAATCCTCGGCCCGAGCCACCATCCGGGCTCGCACCGGATTGAGTTCGATATAGCGGCAGCATGCCAGCAAGTAGGTTTCCGTCTGCACCACGCTGGACTTGTATCGGCTTTCCCATAGCGTTCCGGAACGTCGGCAGCGCTGATTCCATCGCCGGGTAGCCCGTCTTCCGGTTTCCTGCATGACTCGCCCTATTGCCTTTGTTTCTTCCGACGGCGTCAACATCAGATGCACGTGGTTGGTCATAAGGCAGTAAGCATGGACTTGCACACCCAACTCCATCGTTTTCTCACGCAAATCCGACAGATAGGACTGATAGTCCTCAGGCTCCGCAAATATTGCCTGCCGACTGTGGCCGCGTTGCACGATGTGATGTGGAGTATGCGCGACCACCAGTCGCGCCAGCCTTGGAGCCATGCCAGTTCCGCGTTAGAAATTGACCGACTTCAGATTAGCAGCTTAAAGAAGCCCGTCGGCGTAGAGAGGGATGGAAAAGTCACCGACTTGGGCTATCCCCGCGGGGAACCCGCGACATACCCCTCACTACAGATATCCAGCGGATAGTTAGGCCGACCATGCCATCCTCGCCTCCCATAGCCTACGCTTTGAACCCGAGCGACTCTCAGCGATTCGGCGACGCTTTTCTTCACGTCAACGGCGCAGAATTCTTGCAGCGTGCCGCTCGTATCGTGGCTTGAGTTGGCCCGTAATGCCTGCTCAAACTTGTCGCTGTTGTCCACCGAGTCTGATCCATCCGTACCTTCAAAGTCTGTGGTGAAGTACAGATCGTAGAAGCCACTCGCGCTCGGGCCCGGCATCCTGAACTCTAGATAAGGCTCGTGCCAATTGCCGCAGTTGATGCAGCCGGTCGCCATGTGCAGTTCTGGAGAGCCCGTGATCGCGTCGATTATGTGCCCCAACGATACGGCTCCGGGCGGAGGCATAGGTTTTTCAATGTCGAACATTTCTACCCATGAGAAGGGGCAAGCGGCCGACAAAGGATAGGAGAAATATGCTGCCACGTCTTGGGCATAGTGAACGGTCAGCGGACAGTCTTGTATTGAGTATTTCCACCCCGACGCGCTGCGAGCAGTAGACACTCCCACCTTACTGTCGACCAGGTCCTTCGTCGATCCCAGGATGCTTCGAATGGCTTGCTCGGCAGTCCAACACGGTGGCGACTTGCATACTGACTGCATCATCGACTCCACGTGGCTGACGGACTTCTGTAACCGCCCAGAGTCTTCGCTCGATTGGATTTCCGAATAAATGGAAAACAAGAGGCCTGCAACACCAAGAATGGCAAACAGGCCGGTGGCGAACGGATGCTTGCCACAGAACTCGATGACTGACACAACCGAGTTCTTGGCGCGTGCGAGACTGCGGCGTGCGTTTTCAGTTGCCATGGCGCCCTTCCTCACCAATCGAGCGACGTTCGATAGCGTCGAGGCCGACTGCGCTTTGTACTCAGCCTCTGGAGTAAACGCAGCTATCTTCGCCGCTTGTCTTTTCCTCGGCAAGTTCTTGCGCGCTGAGCGCTAGTGTCCGGTCCCGGTCACTCGGACGAGCCGCCGCATGCACGCACCTGACGAAGCGCTCGCGCTGGCGCTGGCCCGCAAATAAAGGTGTCAGACTGAACTGGCCCGCAATAATAAAGGTGTCAGACACCTTATTTTTCGAGGAAAATGTAGTCTGACACCTTATTTGATACCTCTATCCTGCACGAGGCCATTCAAGCCCCGCTTTAAATCTCCCATACCAATACTCTCTTGAAAGACAATCATCTCTTTCAAGAAAATATACAAACTCGTCAAGATTATCAGCAAGCTTAAAATCATACTTATATTTAGCAATTGCCAACTTATTCTGTATATCATAAAGCTCATCAAAACACTCTTGAGCCTCATCAAAAGGCCTACTTGAGATCTCCTTAATCAGCACCATACACCTACCTTCGTATGCATTTGTGCAATGCCGAATAGCAAGAGCACTGCTCCTATAGCGCTCCAGCTCACCTTGCAACACTTCCCAAATATCCATTACTTAGGCCTTATTGGCTGAATGTGACCGACCCACCCTGTTAACGGATTATAAATCATCTCTAGACCAGCACCTTCATAACGGAAATACCCTTCAGCCCCTCGCGGGTCAGGAGTTATTTTAGGATTACTTACTAAAACCTCTTTTGCCAGTAAAAAAGGTGTCATAAAAAAGGTGTCAGACACCTTACTTCGGATTTCTCCCGCCAACAGTCGGTCAACGTACCGCTGACACCGTATTTTTTTATTCAATAGCGGGATAGGCCAATAGACTCGTGAAAAAACTTCAGAGTCCGATCCCCCTTTGACTTACCAAACATCATGAGTCTCCGCTCTGTAATTATTCTCAATTCTCTCCACAAGCAGCGGTGCACTGATGATCCCCCTAGTCGAGATTTTCTGCTCATCCGAACTGAGATTACGCTCCAGCCGGATTGCCTCACCACCATCCCACAACCAGATCGAACCGCCTGGGCCTCCGTTCCTAGAGCGAAATTTGGGAAATATCTGCAAACTCTCCGGAACAGAAACGTTTGCCACCACGGATAGCAGTCCTTGATTAACTGCACTTTGTACGACAAAGAAAGCGGAGAACTGGACAGGGCAATTCACAATTTCTGAAAAATCTTTTGGCTGCGTATCGTAGAACCCAGATAAAACCCGGATCAAATATCCAAACTCGGGGTGCTTGTGTGTAACTTGAGCATAAGCTACCCCCTGTGACCTCATAATCTGCAAAACATCGCCTAGCTTTATTCTTTTTGCCATTCAAAATCCTTGGCTAAAAAAGGTGTCAGACTACATTTTCTCGCCGGTCATAAAGCACGGCCAGCAGGAAAATGTAGTCTGACACCTTATTCTTCAGACAGAATCTTCGCTGGTCACGGCGCGCGCCCGGAAGAGAAATCTGGCCTGGCCCCTTATTTACACTGCGACCGGCCGGCGCTTCTTCAGGAACAGGAACACATGCTGAAAGGCGTCGTCCACGCGGTGCAGCGCGCCAGCCACTCCCGCGATCGGCGGCGTGAATTCATCGAATAGGCCAAGCGCCATGGGCAACACCGGATACGGCACCCGGTCGGGCCGGTCGTTGTAGCCCAGCACCAGCAAGCCTCCCGGCTTAAGCACCGCCTCGCAATTCTCCAGCAACTGCCTGCAACCCAGGGCCTCATCGATCCCAAATCCCAGCAGCCCGTTCGCCACCACCACATCGAACACATTACCGCCGTAGTACCCGGCCATGCGCGTAGCGCTGCCCGTCCAATGCCTGCCCGGCTGGCCGTAGACCGCTTTGCGCGCCTCGATATCGAGCGAGTGGAACTCCGCATTCAACAAGCGCGGATAGTGCCAGTTGTGCTTATCGATGCCCACGAACAACGCCTTGATCTGGCCGGAGGCCTCGCCGGCCATATTATTGATGTAGCCGAAAACCGAATCTTCGAGGAACCGACGGTTCGCGGCGTGGAGCGGGAAATCGATATTCAGCCTTTCGGCCATGCGGGGGGACAGCTTGAACAGCGCCCTCTTCATCAAATACCGTAGCTTGCGCATGCCCTTTCCCTTTCCGTGCCGTTGGCGTACTCGCAAACCGCCGCACTGCGCATGGGATGCGCGGGCTGCGGTCGGCTGCCAGGAGGAAAGATAGCCAGGGGTGGAATCAGGAGATATAGGATCAGACTGAGATTGGAACGGCGCGCGGCAGCCGTGATTCTCAGGGCCGATATAGGCCTTCAGGCCATTCGTGTTTTAGCTTCCGGGCGCGGCATCGTTCTACCGCGCTATAGGGTCAAACCTCGGAGAAGCCGATGAGCGCCGGTCTGAACGTCGCCGCCGGCACAACGCTGATGGTTGGATGTACCAGACAGAGGAAAATGTAGTCTGACACCTCATTTCTTATTTTCTTAATCCTGCCAAGTGCTTGAAAGGCCCTTTCTCCAAATTCAATCCCATCTCAGAGGCCAATTTAATAGCCTCCACATACTCCTCATCCGTTATCAAAATATCGTACTCACAAATATGATCACACAGAATTTCGAAGGCCAAACCTTCTTCATTGTATGATATATAGTTCAAAGCTCCCTGAAGCAGGGATGAATTGATTCTCCCTTTAAACCTATCGCCAAATTTTATAATGCGATCACAGTGCATAACAATTTAATCTATACGTTTGTAGGGTAGAAAAAGGAAAACAAGCTGTCAGACTACCTTATTGTTATTGATAGAACGCCGCCTGACACCTTATTTTTTAGAGTGCATGATAAAAGTCAACTATGGAAGACACTCCTATCTTCCACTGAGAAACTATCATCCCGTCCTCGTTAATTTCGGCCCTTTCGGGGATGTAGATATTTACATTATCGGGAACAAATGGCGCAGACAGCTCATCCCAAAAGAGCACGCTATTTTGAATATACGCGTCCTCCCCCTCAATAAATACCACCCAATAGAACAAAAATTTTGACACCTCAGGATCCCGCATCGACGTCAGCAACGCTGAATGTCTACCATTTTGCAGCCCCTCAGCCAAAGATTGCTTCCAGCTCCTTAAGTAATCGTCTTTAGACCAATACCCCACCGGCGCAAAGAAACTCTCTTTATAACCGTCAATTTCCACTTCGCCGCGCAATACTGTCTCATCAAACTCTTTGAGAACCTCGCCTTTCAGGCTAATACCAAAACTCATTTTTTCACCCAATTCAGATCTTTGTCATAGGTACCCACTCCCCAGAAACAAGGTGTCAGACTACATTTTCTCGCAGGCCATAGAGCACAGCCTGAAGAAAAATGTAGTCTGACACCTTATTTTTCTATTGCAGAATTTCCAGATTTCAAAAATAAGGTGTCAGACTACATTTTCTCGCCGGTCATAGAGCACGGCCTAAAGGGAAATGTAGTCTGACACCTTATTTCGGAGCGTGCTATTGATGATAACATCGACCGTCATCCCGATTTTGAAGGAAGACCGGGAATTACTTACCTGTATCCCGGCCGTCGGGCCGCAGGCCAGGGCTCTTGCAAACATCACTGGGCTCCGCCGAACTCATTGGAAGACGGCGATGAATTCGTGGGGAAACCTCAGTGTCTGACACCTTTTTTAATTATTTATTCTTCGTCCCAGAAATCACCTGGTCGCGCATATTCGCCATTCTTCAATATAACGCACCATCCGAATCTAGCGTAAAACATCTCAAGATCGATGATTTGGTAAGTATCAACATCTATTTCCTTCAGTGTAATTAGACTATTGGCATAATGCGTATATTGGCCTCCAGCACCTGCAATAGCTCTTAATTCCAACTCTTTACGATCCCACTCAAACACCACTCCAGACGACTCAGGAACGGTATCTGAAAAAGACACCTCAAACTCTTTTGATATCTTACACAAGCAAGGAACTCGCTCCTGGCTTAGTAAATATCCCGTCCGTATATCCTTTGGAAATTTAATCTTTAATTTCATTTCAATGCACTCCGAGGAACCACAACCTCACCGGTAAAGCTTCTTTCAAAAGTGGTGACAGGACTGAAATATTGTGCAAAAAAAGTGTCAGACTACATTTTCTCGCCGATCATAGAGCACGGCTTGAAGGAAAATGTAGTCTGACACCTTATTTTGTAGAAGGACAATCATTCATTACCTCAATCCATAGAATCTATATGTATGGTGGATACCGATTTCGTACTCCGATGCAGCGAACTCGGCAAGACACTGGGAATCACCTCAATATCTCTTCCCAGGAAAATAAGCTGTCAGACTACATTTTCTCGCAGGTCATAGAGCACGGCCTGAAGGAAAATGTAGTCTGGACTAACCCGGATTTTCCGGACAGTTTGGTTAAGGCACAGAGGCCTCGACCTGAGCAGGGGTTCGATAGCCTAGCCCCTGATGGATTCGCTGGCGGTTGTAGAAGACCTCAATGTAGTTG